>Ga0209083_1001130_pt1 | contig 32315 bp, 19 predicted proteins | sample AM7aDNAmetaG_FD_184132 | JGI IMG/M metagenome (GOLD analysis project Ga0209083, IMG submission 184132) | Freshwater microbial communities from Finland to study Microbial Dark Matter (Phase II) - AM7a DNA metaG (SPAdes) (version 3) | ecosystem: Environmental > Aquatic > Freshwater > Lake ... | reverse complement strand
CACATGACCGGCAAATGGCCCATTTGCTCGGTCATCCGTGAAACGCTCCCGCATGCCGTTGTCAGTTCGCCGGCCGATCCGGACGCCAGTCAGATACGCCAGGCGCCGCTGCGTCAACACCTCCAGAGCGGTTGAATCCATCACGACACCCTGCACCAGCATTTCCTTCAATTCCGCAGTCGAGAACGCTTCCGCCACCCGTCCCGAAAGAATGGTGCCACACCCCGGCCGGTCCACCGCGAGGGGCAGCCCGATCTCGCTCAGAATCAACGGTCGCGTGATGTCATGCGCCCCCGACCCGCCAAACCAGTCTTCGCCGGGCCGGACCACGCGCTTCGCCATTAGTTGCGGACTCCACGCCGGCCACAGTCCCGCCGTCGGAAGTCCAGCAGCGTGCGCCGTCCACTTCTCCCAGAGCGGTCGCAGCGACGGCAGATCCTGGATCAAGGGCAGAAAGTCCTCGTAGGCCACTGTCAGCCCATTCAGGTTAAAGGCGATGCCGTTGTGCCCCTGCGCGAGCGCCAGGGTGCATTCGTTGATCAGCGCGGAAGCGGATTTTTTCAAAATCTGATAGGGAAAATTTTCCACTTCGTACTGAATGTCCTGCACCTCCACCGGCAGCGCGGCGCGCTGCCAGCCGCAGTCCATGTTCTTTCGCAGCATTTCGCCGGGAACGGCATCGCTGTAAAATCCGCCGCCGGGCCGGGCTTTCGTGGCACGCAGGGCTGGGAACCACCGCGCAAATCCCATACCGGAGTACGTGGTCCAGGCCGGCCCGTTGGTCATCAAACCCATGCCAATTCCCGGGTCAACCTCTTTCACGGCTGCGGAAACATCGGTCAGCAGGCTTTCGATGGTTTCAATATTTTGCTGAATCCACGCCTGCCGCAGAGCCGCTTGCGCGGGGTCAGTCAAGGCTTTCACCAGTGTCTCACGGCGGAAATTTTGTCCGGCCTTTTGCGAAAACACCTGCAGACAGGTCTCGCAAAAGCAACCCCAAGCAACGCCATGATGATGCACGCGGATATCGTCGTCCACCCAGATGAAATCGGGTTGCGCCCGGGCCACCAACTCGTACTTGGCCCGCACATACTTCCTCATTTCCGGCGTGTTCGGGCAGGCGCATCCCTTGGCCACGCCGCCGTCGTGCCCGACCATTCCTTGATACGGCAAGGGCGGCATGTAGGACCACGCTTCATTGATGTGGCCGATCGTGCACAACACATTCACGCCAACAGAAGCCACACCGGCTTTCCGCAACACGTCCATGCGGCCGGCTGCCAGTTCCATGCGCCGGGTATAAATGTCCAAAGGGATGTACTGGTGGTGCGTAATCGTTTCGAACAGCGCCAGTTCATCGATGATCCGCCGCTGCTGTCTCACAAACTTCAACAATTTCTCGAACGCTTCGTCCGTTTCGTAGTGCGGCAACCCGATCCGCCACGCCAATCGAAGTGACTGTTTCTTATTCTTGATTTCTTCCTGCATAGTTTTCATCTCCATTCGACATCATTCTCAGAAGCTCCCAAGCTTCTATATCGATTCCACCGGTTCTGCCCATCATTTTGTTTCTGATGATTAATGCGTTAACGGCCCCTCCATGTTGGGACGGAGGATCTGTTCGATATCCTCGACGGGCGCAGTGAACTTGAAGGAACCCCAAAGCTGGGGAGTCAACTGGGCCTCGCCGGGGACGTCTGCCACGAGGCCGGTCGCTTTGTTTTGCCAGTAGGAGCGCCGGATGGTTTGAAAGCCGTTGCCGCGCAGAATGCCCAGGTCGCCGCGGATCACTTGTCCCTCGGACGGATGGAGACCGAGCGCCGCCAAGGGAATCGACATTTCGTAGTTGCCGTCCGCCTCTGCAAGTTCGACTAATCCGCTCACGTCGTCGACCGCGTCGAGCGTGATCGTCCGGGCGGGAGAGCTGAAAGTCACCGGATTCTTGGTGCCAGGAACGACGGCCCGGAACACGGCCGCGACAGTCTTCTTGTCGTGCTGGGTGACCAACAGCCGGAGGTCGCCTTTGACGGGATTGACGCGTTGGGGGTCGGCCGTGGGATCAGTGCCGATCATCAGATCGAGCGCGCCGCCCGTCTTAAAAATAGACTTGAGATCTTCCGCCGTGTTAGCCAACAGACTCGAATTATGGACTTGGAACGCGGCGTAGAGACGGTCCCCACCGATCGCCAGCGCCGCCCGATTCTCGACCGTATTGTGACCGAAGTTGTTCACTGTCACGGTCTGCAAATCGATCGTCGCCCAATCGGTGTTGGCAGCCCAGTCGGCGAGCTTCCCGTCAACTGTCGGAGGTGCCTTCAAAATCGCCACATCAATCTCGTTCCGGCCCTGATCCTTGATCAAGTCGACCGCGGTCTGCAGGTTGTACGCTTGGGCTTCCGCCAGGAGCGCGGGCGTCACAGCGAGGGACAGCGGCGCGATCCGCCGCACGCTCTCAAGGCCGTCGACCCGGATGATCGCGCTGTGCTGCGGCGTCGCCACGACATAGATTGTCCCATCCTCCGTCTGGTTGATCGTCGGCAGGAAGTCCTCCGTCCAGTGAGTCGTGTCGGTGACGTCCATCTCCCGGACCGCCTGCCGCATCGCCCACGGGCTCCTTTCCCACGTGTTGCGGAAGAGAGTCGCGACGAAGAGTCCGTCGCTGGTAAATAAGTAAAAACAGCCTAGGTTTGCATTGAGTCCGCAGATCGGTCCCGCATCCGAGTTCTTTGGCGTCACGAATCCGCCGAGCAGGTGGGTGGTCCCCACCATCTGTCCGGGCCGGGTCGGCTGTGGGGCGTTGTGCGATCCGTGAATGCTCGACCAGAGATCCGGGTAGCTCCACATCGGTTTGCCGTCTTTCGTACCGCCGACACTTCCGCCAGGGAAAGGTTTCGGAGCCGTGGTCATGAACATCCACCCGTTTGTGTCGATGAGTGCCTGGCCGGCACCGCGATTCGCTCCTCCTGCTGGAATCAGCCTTTCTCCCTTGGTGATGTCGTAGACCGGGGCTCCCTGATCGGTAAACCGGAGCGGCGCGATCCGGACGCCATACGAACTGACGACCGAAAGGTCATCTTGGAGGGTGAAACTGGGGCCGTAATCTCCGTCGATGATGGCGACCTCGTCGGGCTCAACCTTTCCGTCTCCGTTGCGATCGTTCCATACGAAATCGGCAGTCTGGAGCTTATTCCAGAAGCCGCCCCACCAATCTTTCGGCTGCGGTGGATGGGCAAGGATATCGGCAAGATTGGGGGGCCAGAGTGGACCGAAATCGTACTCCGGAGCTGCCCATCCGGCCGCCGCGCAAAAAGCTTTTCCAAGCAGCATGGGCCAGGCGCTGGCCCGGCCGACGGCCGCAACCGGGACCGCCACCCCGTTCCGCAACTGGAAAAGAAGGGTGACGCCCGACCCGCCGGCGTCGACATTGCCGCCGAACGAATCCGTGAGATAAAGCCGGTCCTTGTAATAGACCGGCTTATCCAACCAGTGCCAGTTGCCGGAATGCAGGCCATAGGTGTCGGCCACGGGGGGAGAGTAGATCGCGATGGGTTCCGCTGTCCCGTGCTCCCAATCAAGTTTCCATTGCATGTCGCGGTAATAAAAGAGGGTCTTGTCCTTGGGATCGATCGAGCCGCCTCCAGCGTATTCGTCAGGGCCGTAGAATGTCTTCCAGAGAGTTCCGTCCGCGTTCCAGACGCTGATCCGTTTGGGAACAAGATTCTCCTCGGCGACCCAGACCCGCCCGTTGCTATCAACAGTGACGTTCTTGGGGTTGTTCATGTGGAGCCGATCATAGGGACCGGCTTTCGGAATGCCCGCATGGCCAATCGTCCGCCGGGGTTTGCCTTGAGGGTCGAAGACCTTCACTTGATGGCTCTGGCCCCAATCGGTCAGATAGATCGTGCCACTGCTGTCGAGAGCCAGACCGCAGGGATCTTCCAGCCCCTCGGCAACGAGAGTTTCCGGATCGCCAAGCTTGATTGTCGGGGCGACGACCGGCGCGGCGTACCGGAGGAGTTTCCGGCCCGAGAGGATCAGGAGCCGGCCCTGGCTGTCGAAGGCCAAGCCCCGCGGATCGTCGATCGGAGCATCCCCGATGACTTTCGCCTGGGCGACATCAACGAAAACAATCTTGTTCGCGCTGGCCAGCGTGATTGCCACAATGCCGTTGCAGGCCGCCATTCCGCCAAAAATCCGGTTGGGATCGACTTTCGTGGCGCCTGCGGCCGGGGGCGCGACCACGCCCGCGGAAGCGACTGAAAAAACCGGCGCCATCGGCCGCATGGTGTACCCCTCCGGTCGCAGAACATTATCACCGATCGCGGTGAGGATCAGGGTCATGTTCTTATCTTTGTCTGAATCGAGCAGGCCGGCGTAAGCAACGGCCGGCGTCTTGGAACGGGGGACAAGCGCCGGCTTGTCACCGACATCCCGGGCCAACTGGCCCACGCCGCGCCAGACGCCAGACATGAAGTGCGTACCCCACACTTTGCGGCCGTCCAGGTCAGTGAGAACAAAGTCATGCGCGTTCTCACCCAGGCCGCTCCCGATCGCAATCTGGGGATATTCGCCGGGAAGGAAGACGACCGAGTTCGGCGGGGAATGCTCGGCGAGCCAGCCGCCGTTGTTCCCAATGATCCACGGCGGAGTCCCCGGATCGTTCACGGACATCTGGTAGCGAAGCGTGACCTCTTTCCGGAACAGGCCCCGAACAGTGTATGTTCCCGGTGTGACCCAGTCCCCGAAGACGTGATCGATCGAGTGTGCCGCCGCTTCGCCGTCGCGCTTCAGATCATCCATTCCGTCCCACCAGACTGTGTTCTTCCCGGCCGGATACGGAGTCTCGCTCACCAGGTTGCGGACCCGTTTCCCGGTCGCATCTTCGATGACGAGAGTAACGTAGCCCGGCTCTGCGAGAGTGAATGGAACAGGGATCGGCGGATGCGACTCCGCGCCCTTCGGCACGGCGGAAAACAGGGAAGCCAGCGGCTGGTCTCCGATCTCCGTCAGCGCGGTCAATTGGAAGAGACTGACCAATTTTCCGTTCCGGCTCGCGCGATGCTCGGCAACGGTGTTCTGGGTGGGCGCGATGGGCCGGGTGATCCGCAGGCGGACCGCCCGAGTCTTGATCGCGCCGCCAAAATCGACCCAGTCGACGGACTGATCAAGGCCACGGATCAACTTCCAATCACCCGACCGCGCGATTTCCCGGGTCGAAAGACTGGCGGCTCCCGTGAAGACTTCGATCTCGGCAGTGAGAAAATTGGGGCCATTCAGGAACACCCCACGGATCGACTTTTCGTGCGGCCAGGCGAGGACGAGCCAGTCGGGAGTCTCGGGAGCGACGACGTTGGTGTTCGGATCGTCCGGATTGCTCCGCCAGGGCTGCCACTCGAAGGTGGAGATTACGTTGTGGGCGGTCTCCCGTCCCGCATTCACTTGGACGCGGGAGAGCACCGCGGCGTCGATGCACCGTTCCTTGAGAACGCAGAGCGGGACCATGCTGCCTGCCAAGGTCCCGCCATTCTTCCCGTCAGCGACGTGGGTGAACCGGATTGCCCGCGTCACCGTCCCCGGCGGCAAAACCCAGAAATTAAGCTTGGACTTGAACCCGGTCTCCCCCGTGGTCACCTGCAGGTTTGCTCTCTGCTCGGCTCCGGAGACCCCATTCCAAGTGCTTTCGATCCGTTCGGCCGGGATCCATTGAGAGTCGTCAGCCAGGTTACCCGGGTAAGGCGCATCGGGCTTGAGCACACTAATCCGGCTGGCGGCCCAGCCGAGAATCGTTCCGACCGGCACGGGCCGGGTAAAGCCGACCCGCAAATGCCGGGGACCGGGATTGCTCGAGTCGCCGAATTGAATCTCGCGGCCTTGCGTGTAACCGAGCCCCTTCTCGGCATCGCGCGTCCAAACCGACTCGTGACGGATGTTCATGCCATAGTGTTGGAGGGCCGGCGTGATCACTCCTTCGACGCCATCGACCCACTGTCGGAAGACGGCGGGGTCGATGTCCTGGGTGGTGACTTCCGTGAACCCGGCAAATGGCGGAATGGCCGGAGCCGCCAGCGCGGCGGCGGCCAGCGTCAGGACGAGCAGGAGAAACGGACAGGTTATTTTCAAGGAAGGTTCTTTTGTTCACTCACGCAATCGAAGCGTTCACCGTTACGGACGGCCACGGCGGCGCGGCCATCCTCCCGGTGATGCACTGCGAAGCGGCCGGCCAAACGCCAGCTGACACCATCGATGGTTCCTTCCGCGCCGGCATCGTCCGTGGCGTACGCGATATGATCCGCGAAGATCCGGCCCTGCAAATCCGTTCCTTCGACCACCACCATCCGCCCTTCCCGCCGGATCGTGAATTCGCTTTCTTCCGGCCCGATTGGCTGGCACACCCAGAGGTAGTCCCGCTGACAATCCTGCTCGCACATCACGTAGCGCAGGGGCCCCACGATTCCCTCGTTGAACTCCACCGCGCCCGGCTCCAACATGTGAACCACCAGATTCACGTCATCCAGACCGGCGAACCGCAACACCGAGCCGGTGACATCCACGCGCTTCGCCAAAGCGCCGACCCGGAGCTGACTGCGAACGGTGCTGTGCTCGATCCGGTCCCACACAAGCACGTAGCGGTTGTGCGCGAACAGCAAATGGCGCTCGTAGAGAACGGTCGGGACCGGTGCGATATTGCGCCAGAAGGTATCGATTCCATAGGCTTGCGAGAGGTCCATCACGATGTAGTCGAAATCCGCGCCCAGCGACACCACGCGTTCCTGGCGCCGGAGTTCCGGCCCCAGGCCGCCGTGGTCCCACGAGCCGAATGTTACGACGTTATGGAGCCACGTATGATAGCCGAAGATCCTCGGCCCGTCAGGCGTTTCCGTGCCGAAATAGCCGTAGTCGGGCACCAACAGCGAACCACGCGTCGTCAGGGTCCAGTGCCCGTGATCGAAGCCCCAGTGATGGGTCGCCCGGCCGCTGCGGACAAAGAGGCTGGTCTCACTCTTCTGTCCCACATCGGCACGCAGCATGACACCGACATTCAGGAATCTTCGCGATGCCAGTTCCAGCGGCGGTGTCGCGACCTCCGGTTCGTCCACATAGAGAAAATCATAATGCGGCGACCAATCTCCCGCGACGGGACTCCCGCAGGCGCGCCACGCGGCGAGCAGACGCCCGCTAAGGCCCGGGTTGTGCCGCCGCACTTCCGCGACCGCGTGCGCCACCAGGGCCGGCAAGCGCGCTTCGCCGCAGTTGGAGCCCGTGTCGCCGATCGCCGGCAGATGGCGGATGCGTGTTTCGGAATCGAGGGCGGATTCGGGCCGCAGCAGGCGTTCGACAGTCGGCCGGCGCGGGGCGGCGAGGTAATCGACAAAGCAGTTCATGGCTTTCTGAAAGCGCGGGTCGGCATAGAAGTCGCGCGCGCCATGGCGCCGCAGCACGCTCGCCAGGTGCAGCAGGTTGTGGAACATGTGGCCAAAGTAACCGATCGACTCCGCGTAAACGCCGTCCGCGTGGAAATGCGTGTCGAGTTGATCCGAGAACTGCTGAGCCACATCGTCCAGCCAGATGCGGGACCGGGGGTGCTGTGCGAACACAGCGGCGAATAACCCCAAGTTGTAGTACACGTCGGTCTGAAAATTTGGCGTGCCAAACGTCGTGCTGTAGTTCTCCGCCAGAGTCCAGTTCCGCGTGGCGCGCGGGTCATCCGGCCGCCGGTAGTTGTGGTGGGACGGGAACAACGCATCCTCGGCCGTGGCATGGGCAAAGAAGAGGATGAGCCGTCGCAAACGCGTGCGCTCTTCCGGATTCATCACTCCCGCCTCAACCGCAACCTGATAGCCGACCGCTGCGGGTCCCAGCCCCCGATTCATCACCGGGCACTGCTGGTCTGAGAGGAAACCGCTGGCCAGGGCAATCTGGAGCTTCCGCTCGTAGAGGTCGCTGGCCGTCTGGTACAGCGCGCGGGCGGCCTCGCGGTCCCCCGTAATCGCCCAGCGCGTGAACGCGCAGTTGGCCATCTGGGTTTTCAATCTCGGGCCAAGCGAAGGAAACACCCTGGCCTTCCTCGTCCGCCACTCTTCAGGCGTCAGCACGGCTCCGACTCCCGCCGAGGCCGGCGCGTCGCCCGCGTCGAGCTCGCAACGCCGCACCCAGTCGAGCGGGAGATCGTTGAGCCGGCGGTGCCACACCGCGAAACAGGAGACCGTCCAGGTCTCGTTCCCCACCGGGAACTGGGGCGGGCGGTCGATGTTCCGGCGCTGCTCCACGAAGAGGAACCACGTTCGCCGACCCCGGCGGACAGGGCCGGTGGCCGTGACGGTGCCGTGGGCGTCGGTGGCGAACTGGTAGGTGCATTCCGCGGGGTACTCCCAGTTCCACGGATGGTCACCCATCATGGCCACCACGTCGGCAATGGAATGGATTTCGACATCCCCAATGCCGCGATAGCTCCCCTGCGGGCGCAGCGACTGGAGAAACCCCAGCCAGGGATAACAGGTCTGCATCTGCGAGTGATGCGGGGCCAGAGACCCCAGCCGATAGGCCGAGCGCGGCAGCGGAATCAGCCGTTCCGGATTGCCGGGCTCAGATCCTTTCGAGACGTAGAGATCGGCCGGGAAATCCCGCGTAATGTCGATCTCAATACTCCCGTCACGACCGGTGTCCATCTCCTCCGATACGCGCAGGAACGGCTCCTTCGCATAGAGCGTGGCACGCCATGTGTAGCGCCGCCCGTCCGCCAGCGTGAGGGTATACCGGTAACGGATGAACACGGGACCCGTCGCCTCGATGGCCGTGTCGATGGCAGGAGGCGTTTCCTCCTCGGCCAGCCGCGACGGGGCCACCCGCCCAAAACTGCGGCGGTCATGCGGAAAAAAACGGGACTTGGCCAACACCAGACGGCTGCTCCCCCGGCGCACGCCGTCGGGCCCGACCCAACCGATGAGCGGTCCGTCAATCTGCCAGGCATCGCCACTATCGACAACGGCCGGCCGCTGCGCCAAGTGAAACACCACCTCCCTGTTCCGCAAAATCCACACGCCCGGAGTCTCGCGGCAGGCCAACTCATCAGGCGCCGTTGCTGCCAGTGCCGCCGCCCGCAGGGTCAGCGTCGCCCCGGACCGCAGATTCACAAAACACGCCAGGGCGTGGCGATCCGGATCGTACTGGCACGGGAGGATCACCGCGCCGTCAGTGAGCGCCACCGGCACGTCCGCCGCGACACAGTCGAGGTGGAGCAGTTCATTGGTCCAGTCGGCGCCCAAGCGCTCCTGCAATTTCCATTCACGGTCTGCCATGGTTGCCTCTTTTATTTATTTGCGTCGTTCCATCACCAGCCTGAATTCAACTTCTCACACTTCGTCGATCTCGATCAGCAGCATCCCCAGGTCGGCCAGCGTCCCGGTCAATGTCACGCGGCCGTCGATTGCATCCACGATCTCGGAGGTGACGGCCGGCTCCTGCGCCTGGCGCAGGGACTCCAACTGGGAGCCGCGGGGCCAGGTCGGCGCGCCCATCTCGCGCCAGGCGCGTTCGGCCCAGCCATGCTCGCGATCCACAAGGCTCCGGCGGACGCGCACCCGCCGCGGTGTTCCAGTCAGAGTGACCTGATAGGATCGGGCGCTGCCCGCACCGATCATCTTTTCGATCCCCTCCGGCGAATCCCAGGAAGCTTCCGTGTTGGCGTACGGGTGATGATTGTAAACCAACACCTGCCACGCGCCGGCGTTCCGGCGGAAGACGGCCAGGCCTTGTTCCCACTCGTTGACGAGCAGCGTGCCACCGCAGCGGTTGAGAAAGTTGTAAGCGTGAAAACAGGGCTTCTTCAAACCGTGCACTGTCAGGATGCCCCAGCCACCGTGGAATTCGGCCCGCCCCGGAACCCCTTCTTCTGCGATATCGGACAAATCCCAGCGGGCCAGCGAATCCACCAAGCCCACGCACCGCAACAGGTTCTCCAGGTGGAAAGTGGCGCTGAACACGTGATCGTGCGTGCGATCCGGATTGCCCGGCGACGAACCCCATTCGTCGCAATGAATTGCGGCATTTTTGAATGCGCTGTCCCGGACCATCCGCCGCAGCAGCGACAGGTCATGATAGGTCGCGCCCCGGTCCCGAACCACCCGGTTGAAAGTCTTGGTATGGTCTTCGAAAGGAAAGTCGGCCGGATATGGATGTGTCGAGACAAAATCCACCGGCAGCCGTTCCCGTTCGCAGAAGCTGAGGAAATCGGCCACCCAACACGGGTGGTATTCGCCGTCCGGCCCAGGCGTGTAGTTGGCGGTGGCGGGCCCGCCGATGCGGAGGGAGGCGTCCACCGATTTAACCGCGTCGGCGGCAGACCGGTACAGCTCGAAGTATTCCGCCTGGGTGCCGGACCAGAATGGGATGTTCGGTTCATTCCAGACTTCGAAGTTCCAGCTCCGAACTTCAGCTACTCCGTACCGGTCGACGAGTGCCTGGACCGTATCCTTGACAAGCCGGCGCCAGGCCAACCCGTCCTTGGGCGGACAGGCTGGGCACTTGCAGTAACTGAAACAGGTCTTGTCGTTGCTGGCGAGCCAGCGCGGCAGGAAGCTCAACTCCACCATCGGTCGCACGCCCAGGCTCTGATAGTAGTCGTAATTGGAATACAGGTACTGGAAGTTCATGGGCTGGTCGGGGTCCGGCCAGAGATACATGTCATCATTGAGGATGCCGTGCTGCCGCAGGCCGCGGAAGCCGCACTCGCGCACCGCCAGGGCGAGGTGCTCCCGGAAATCGGATCGCAGACCGAGCGCGGCGCGATCCGCACAGATCATCCGATTCCAATAGGGCGCGACGGAGACCCCGGGCGCATTCAAATCGACCTGAGTTGGGAAGCATTCCATGATTGAGAATCCTGCGCTAGCTGGATTGATTGAGAAGCTGCGTCCCGAGGCTCTGGGACCGCCGTTGAATCAGTTCTGCCAGCGCGCGGCCTTTCTCCTCCAACCGGAGCCAACGATTTCGCGTCAGGACGAACTCCTGCCACTCGGCGGGAATGCAGGCGCGGCCGCGCCAGGCGCCGATCAGCCCGCCGGCACAGCGGCAGATGGTGTCGGCATCGCGCCCGATCTTCGCGCAGGCCAGCATCATGGCCGGCGCATCCTCGCCGCGCGTGATCAGAAACGTCGCCAGGGTGGGACCGAGCACCTCGGCGGAGTTCCAACTGATGCAGGTCAGCTCGTCCTTGTACTTCCAGTGCATCTTGTCCAGGTGCTGGATGTCCTGGAATGGCAGCACCGGGCCGATGATTTCAGTATAGTAACGGCGCACAAACTCGTCGCAGGTCCGGCATTTCCGAGCCAGATCGAGCATGGCCGCCATCTGGCGCGTCTGCAGAAAATCACGGGTAAATCCCAGTCCGGTTTCAACGATCGACTCCACTGTCGCCCCGTCAACAAAACAGGCGGCCAGGGCCGCCGCGTAACCGGCTGCCACGTCGCGCGGGGCGCCATGCTGATTGACGGAGGTGACGTCGGCAGCCATCACCGCCGCCTTGTTGGGGTCGCCGGCGCAGAGCAAACCGACGGGACCGATGTACATGACTGCATTGGTGGCATTCGCCTCGCCATGGCCGAGTTCCCGCTTGTTGATCTCGCGCAGGTTATTCCGCATGTAGGGAATCCGCTCGATCCAATGCATGTTATTCAAGCGGTTAATGGGGGCACCGCCATCCGGATTTTCGATTGGCTTTTCGAAAGATTCCCATTGCTGGGCGAAAAGATGGGCATCCAACACGCCGTTATTTTCCAGAATGGTGTCGATTAACAGGTCGGCCAGAACGGTGTCATCCGTAACCTCGCCCAACGGCAGCCAGCCGGCCTTGACCGCGACGAGGTCGGCAAAACCTTGGAAGTCGCCGTATGCCTTGAGGATTCTCTGATAGTGCAGGCACTCGCAGGGTGCGCCCAAGGCGTCGCCAACGGCGGCGCCGATAAGACTGCCCATGATGCGGTCGTCGAGACGGAGTCTCGCAGACGTCACCGGTTTCGCGGTCTTCAGATTTTTCTTAGCCATAATTTTATACTCTCTCTTTTGTTTCTCTTCGCTATAACTAAATTTTAACAACTCGGGTCAAGGGCGTAGCACTTCAGTTGTGACGCGTTCAGGACCTAAATCCAACTGAAATATGGTGAGCCTGCCTGCCTCGGGCGTCGGCCGGGTCTTCATGTTGACGGTCTGACAATCGGAAAAACCACACGAAGCGGGTTGGTTTGGGTAAACGGAGCCGGCTGCAAATCCTTGGCGGGAAGCCAACCGCCCACACCAACCCCGAACCAAAGCTCCTCCGCTCGGTCCGGGACGATGGGCAAGTACCGAAAACCTTAAAGATCCGCTGTTCCGCGCTTGGTTCAAGCAGATGACGGTGGTCTCGCATCTGAACGCAATGCCAATCTGGCAGCTCGATGACCACCGACGCAGCCGTGGTGTAAGCTTGCTTAGTGCGGTGTCGTGAGCCACGTCATGAAGCACATCAGGTGGTACTGGCCGGACCGATAACGTCTCCAATCAAACCATGCCGAAGCTGGTAACTCAGCAACGCCACCTTGAACCACGCGGCGTTGACCGCGAAATGTTGACTGGGCAGGTGCCCGCCGCCCAAGGCGTTCTTGATCTCGTCGTGGACGTGCTCGATCGTGCCGGCCTTTTCCCTCTGCCAAGTGACCAACCGGCCGCCCTGCCAATTCAGATTCGTCAGGACGGCGTGATGATGGCGGTCACTGCCATCGGCAAACAGATTGCCTTGTGCCTTGAGCAGTCGGAGGCCCACGTACCGCAACGGCTGACTGTCTTTTTTCTCGCTGGCTTCGCCCGGCACAAACGCCACCTCGGCCCATTGCCGCAAGGTCCCATCGGCTTCCGTCGCCAGGGTCTGCCACTCCGGATTGGGAATCTGCGCCACCGCCTCCGCCAAGGCCGGGCTCATGACCGCACTGATGGCGAAACCGATCGGCCCACCCGGTTCGGTCGCCCGGTCCGGGTGTTTCAGCCAGTCGATCAACCCGGCCTCATGGCAGGCCGAGTCCCCACGGAAATACCGCTGCGTCACTGTCGTCGGCAACGCCGCAAATGCGAGTTGGGCGCAAGTCACTGGCGCCTGCTTGGCCGGCACGTTGCCGTCCCGAAACTCGTCGGCCAGCACCCAGTCCGCCTCCGCCCACACCGCCACCATCGGCTGATAGCCGCGGCCGCCTTCGTCGTGGGGCAGCGCGGCTTGTTTGTGACTTTCGATAATCGTCGCGTCCTGATCGACCGTCGCGATCCGGAGCGCCTGCCCCTGCTTGGCATACAACTTGGCAATCGCTTGGACCCCACCGGCTTGGACCTGCTGCAAGCCCTGCACGGGCAGACTGCTGGGCAGAATGAAACTCTTTTGTTCGGTGCGCGGGGGCCGGGTTTGCGCCAGCACCGGATCGTGGAAGCGATCCAGAAAGGCGCGCAGGGCGCTGACTTTGGGCAGGGCAAAGCCCAAGCCCCGTTCCAAACAGGTGTCGTCGGTCAACAGTTGGATGTCTTCGGGGCAATCGCCGCCGACGGTTTGGAGGAGCACCAGGGCTTCGATGGATTCGGCCTCGGCACAGCCACGGCGGCGGTGTTTGAGGTTCAGGTTGGCGGCGATCAGGCCGGGGTAGTTTAAGGCGCGGAAAGCGCGGGAGGTGGCCAGGAGTCCGGCATGGGGGCTGGCCATTTCGACCAAGGGGCGGGCATCGAGTTCGAAGGGGGATTTGGCTTGAGTGGGCAATCGTGCTGGCATGTTAATGTTATAGACAAAAAGTCTATAACATTGCAAGCAAAAAATACAACCCGGCTAACTTATTTTCGCTGTTTGAAATAATTAGCCGAGGATCAGGGGCTGCGCGTTGGCGGTTGACAGGTTGCCGCGCTTTGGTAAGGTAACACGTGTCGCAGGAAAGTGTCGCAGTTAAAAAAACAATCAGGTGGCTTTAATGACCGAAAACATGTCCGGTAGTACTACCGGCGCGAGCGGGCAACCCGTCGCGCCTGACAAGAAATCCATTCAAGATGTCGTCATCCGTTTTGCGGGCAACTCGCAAGACGGCATTCAATCCATCGGGGGGTTCCTCGCGCGGTTGGCCGGGCGGACGGAAAAAGATGTGATGACGTATATGACGATTCCCGCCACGATTTCCGGCGGGGCGAGCATTTTTCAGGTACGGCTCGGGACCGGCGATGTTTTAAGCGCTGGCGATGAGGTGGATATCCTGGTGGCGTTTTACCAACACTCCTTCAAAGACAACATCCAGTCGCTGCGCAAGGGTGGAATTTTGTTGTTTGATTCGGATAACGTCAACCCCGACGTGAACGATGCGAAGTTCCGGTCGGTCGGCGTGCCGATCACGAGCCGGACTGTGGAAGCCATTGGCGGCACCGCAAAGGACAAAGGCAAGAACATGTTTGTGCTGGGCCTCGTGGCGCGGACGTTTGACCTGGACGTGCCGAAGCTGGAAGCCATGTTGCAGAGCTATTTCAAGGGGAAAGGCGACGACGCGATCCGCAATGTCATGAACGCGTTCCACGGCGGCTACAGCTACGACATTGGCAAGCTGATGGAGACGTTTAAATTTGTCCCGCCAGCGGACCGGGCCGGCCGCAAGAAGGTCGTGACTGATGGCAACCAAGCGATCGCGTACGGGGCGTTGGCCGCCGGGATTCGCTTTGGCGCCGCGTATCCAATCACTCCGTGGACGAGCGTGATGGAAATTTTACGGGCTGAACTGCCAAAGTATGGCGGGATGTTCGTGCAGGCGGAAGACGAAATTGCCGCGGTTTCGATGGCATGCGGCGCGTCGTATGCCGGCCACACCGCCCTGACCGGGACCTCGGGCCCCGGCTTATCCTTGAAATCGGAAGCCATTGGCTGGGCGGTGATGGCGGAAATCCCGCTGGTCATCGTGGATGTGCAGCGCGGTGGACCGGCGACCGGCTTGCCGACGAACGTGGAACAGAGCGATCTGAATATCGCGCGCAATGGCAGTCACGGGGATGCCCCCCGCATCGTGATCGCGCCCGGCTCCGTGGAAGATTGTTTCTACACCACGGTGGAAGCGGTGAAGCTGGCTCGCGAATACAGTTGTCCGGTCATCGTTCTGAGTGATCAGGCGCTGGCGACCCGCGTGGAAGCCTGGGAGATGCCGGATTTCAAAACCTGTGTGAAAGATATTTCCCCGACCTTTGAACCGCGTGGGCCCGGATTTAAACCGTACGAGAACACGCCGAGCGGCATCCCCAGTCACGCTGCGCCGGGGACGCCGATGGTGGACGGTCGGTATCCGATTGTGACCGGATTGGAGCATGACGAATACGGCCATCCGGCCAGCCGCCCGGCCAATCACGTGATGATGGTCGCCAAGCGCCGCCGGAAGTTGCAAATGTTGGCATTGAAATTGCCGCCTCCCGAAATGTACGGACCGCCGGAAGGCGAGGCGCTATTGCTGGGGTGGGGCTCCAGCCGTGGGCCGATCCGCGAAGCGGTGGATCAGGCGCGCGCGGCGGGGGAAGCCGTGTCGGCAATTCACCTCCGCTATCTCCTGCCACTCCAGGCGGGGATCCAGGAAATCATGCAGTCGTTCAACCACATTTTCGTGGTGGAACTCAACGACCGCGGGGTGCACGGGTATGGCCAGCTCGGTGGGATTATGCGTGCCATGTACTGCGATCCGCGAATTCGCGGCATCAACAAAACTGACGGACTGCCATTCAAGGTCCGCGAAATTCTTGCCCAACTTCGTCAACGCCTGCCCACCGTCCCAACGGCCGGGATGGACTAACCCAGTTTTTAATTACCTAATCCCATGACAACTAGCACAGCCCCGACGATCGAACTGAAACCCTACACCAAAAAGGAACTGGTTGGCGACATGCCGACCTGGTGTCCCGGTTGCGGCGACTTCAGTATTCTGGCCACCTACTTCAAGCTCCTGGAAAAGCGGCAGATTCCGCGGGAAAAAATTACGAGTATTGCCGGGATTGGTTGTTCTTCCCGCTTTCCGTATTTCGTGAATGCCTACGGCGTGCACTTCCTGCACGGTCGGGCGGTGGCTTTTGCGACCGGCGTTTCGCTCTCTCGTCCGGATCTCCACGTCTGTGTTTTCACCGGCGATGGCGATGCGTATTCCATTGGCGGCAACCATCTCACCCATGCGGCTCGAAAAAACATCCGGATGACCCTGATCGTCATGGATAATCAAGTTTATGGGCTGACCAAGAAGCAAACCTCGCCAACCTCGCCCATTGGATTTAAATCCAAAACCGATACCACAGGCGCCATCGATCATCCCATCAACCCCATGAAACAGCTGATTGCAGCGGGGGCCACATTTGTTGCGCGCAGCCATTCCCATCTGCCGAATCACGTTGCCGAGGTCATGGATCAGGCCATCAGCCACGACGGTTTCTCCGTGGTGGAAGTGCTCAGTGAATGCACCGAATTCTTCCCCGGTGCATTTGACGCTGCCAACCCCCGCAAAGGTGGGAAATTCGAACTCGTCCCGAAAGAGCACGATGTGACCGACGAAGCGGCTGCTTATAAGCTGGCCATGGCCGACTTCCCCGGTTATTTTGGTGTCTTCATGAAAGTGAATCGCGCCACGAAAAATGCGCTCGAAGCGAATCTGATTAAAGAGACGCAGGCGAAAATTGGCATTGCAACGCCGCAGGATTTGTTGCAAAAATCCTTCGATCGCTTTGCCTAAATCATGCGTTATTGCCTCCTTATCCTAGCCGTTGGCCTCGCACTGCGCGTGGCGTCCGCCGATATTCTTGTCACGGCGGGCAGTAGTTACACCGGTCAGGTCGTCAAGGTGAGTGGCGTGGGGGTGGGGATCAAGGTCGGCGAAAACGAATTTACCGTCGCCTTGCCGTCGATCCTGCGGGCGGAGGTCGCCAAACCCGATACCGTTGAAAAAAGTCTGACTGCGTTTCGTGCCGGCAAGTATCCGGAGGCTTTGGCGGGATTCAAGTCCGTCGCGGATCGCTATGCGGGGTTGGCGTTACCGTGGGCCGAGGAAAGTCTGCTGCGGTTGGGCGACACCCAGCTCGCCCTCAAAGACTACGCGGGTGCCAAGAAAACCTTCGATACCGTCAAAGGCTACTACCCGGACAAGGCCCCCATGCTCGAAGCAAAATACGCGCGGATGCTGTTCGTGCAGGGCCAACCGGATAAAGCCATGCAGGCTGTGCAAGCCGTCCTTGATCCCTTGTTGAAGCGTGACTCCCTGACCGACGAGCAGGAAGCCGCAGTCGCGTCCGGGTTGGTGCTGCTGGGGGATTGCCTGACGGCGGCGGGGAAGCTGGATGACGCGCTGAATGATTATTTGAAAGTGATTACGCTGTTTGATGTGGACCCTGACCAGACCGCCGAGGCGAAGTACAAAGCGGCCAAGCTGTTTGAGCAGGGCGGTAAATGGCGGCGTGCCAAGCAGACGTATGACGAACTGCTGAAAGAGAATCCGACCGCCGCCGTGGCCGAGGACGCAAAGAAGCGGTTGGCGGATCTGACCAAAGCCCACCCGGAATGACGGTCTGGCACGCCATCGTCCTCGGGGCCATTCAAGGTCTGACCGAGTTTCTCCCGGTGAGTAGTATTGCGCACATGCAGTTGGTGTCCAAGGTCTGCGGCTGGCAGGATCCTGGCGCCGCCTTCTCTGCTGTTGTGCAATTAATCGCTTATCTTGCCGTGGTCCTCTATTTTTGGCGTGATTGTTCGCAAATTGCGCGCGGGTCAATTCGCGGGTGGGGAACACCAGATGGCAAGCTGGGGTGGATGCTGATTGCGGCCACAATACCCATTGGGGTTTTCGGTGTTTTATTCCGAAAACATATCGAACATCATTGGCGGACTTTCCCGGTCATGGCTTGGGCATTAATTCTTCTGGCGGTGGTGCTGGCGGGCGCGGAATGGGTGGAAGGGCGCCGGAAGCAACGCGGGCAAACGCTGCGGGATCTCGGGGAACTCGGCTGGCGCGATGCCCTTGTGGTGGGCGGTTTTCAGGCACTGGCGTTGGTGCCGGGGGCGTCGCGATCCGGGTCAACAATCACCGGGGGATTGTTTTTAGGGATGAAACGCGATACCGCCGCGCGTTTTTCATTTTTGATGTCATTACCTGCGGTCTTCGCGGCCGGCCTCTTTGAGTTGCGAAAGCTGCACCTCGATTCGCGTGGCGAATTACTGAATGTCCTGATCGCCGGTGTGACCGCCTTTGTTGTTGGCTACGCCGCAGTTGCCTTTTTGCTGGGCTTCTTGCGTCGGCATACGACGTGGGTGTTTATCATTTACCGGATTGTGCTGGGCGCGTCCCTCTTGGCGTTGCTGGCCGCCGGCCGGCTGTAGATCAGCGCGGCTCTGTCGCAGCGGTGACAAAATCCCAATTTCGCAGGGTGATTCGTGGCCGATATCGTCGTGCAACCGATTCAATTCATCAGATCGGTCCTCCCATTCCTGTAGACGCACCGTTATGAACTGGTATAATCAACGCATGTCAGTCATCAAATTTGGAACTTCCGGTTGGCGCGGCATCATCAGTGACACGTTTACGTTTGCCAACGTTGAAATCGCCGCCCACGCCATTGCGCAAACACTCATCCAGAACCCGCCCCCCGGCGCGGCGAAACGGTTGATCATCGGGTATGATACCCGGTTTCTGTCCCGTGAATTCGCCACGCGGTGCGCAGAGATTGTCGCCGGTTACGGCTTGGAAGCCTGGTTGACCGACCGCGATACGCCCACGCCCGTTATCGCGCACGCGATCCGGTTGCACAACGCCAGCGGTGGCATCAACATTACCGCCAGCCATAATCCGCCCGAATACAATGGCCTGAAATTCAATGAAGCCAATGGAGCGCCGGCTTCCCCGGAGATTTGCCGGGCGATTGAAAGAAAAGCGGAGGAATTGAGCAGCAGTCAGAAGTCAGCGGTCAGCGGTCAGAAGGGGAAATACCAGATTTTCAATCCGCTGCCGGAATATCTTGCGCAATTGCGGAAGCTGGTGGATTTTCGTGCGTTGCGCCAGCATCCCAAAAAGGCGGTCGTGGATTTAATGTACGGCACTGGTCGCGGCTACCTCGACATCTTATTGGCCAAGCAGGGGTGGCAAGTGGATGCCCTCCATGGCGAGTTGAATCCGCTCTTTGGCGCGGGTCACCCGGAGCCGACCAAAGAAAACATGGGCGAGCTGCTGGCTCGGTTGAAAAAGAGCAAAGCCGCAATCGGCTTGGGGCTGGATCCGGATGCGGACCGGTATGCGGCGGTGGACAGCGACGGGACATTTATCAACCCGAACCAAGTGCTGGCGGTTCTGCTCTATCATCTGGTGAAAAATCGGAAATGGACGGGGGCGGTCGTCCGCACGGTGGCGACGAGTCATTTCGTGGACGCCGTCGCGGCGCGCTATGGAGTGCCGGTCCGTGAGACGCCGGTCGGTTTCAAATACATTGGCGCAGTCATGGAACAGGAGCCGGTGATTGTCGGCGGCGAGGAAAGCGGCGGGTTGAGTGTGAAGGGCCATGTCCCGGAAAAAGATGGCGTGTTGGCGTGCTTGTTGATGTGCGAGCTGATCGCTTACGAAGGTCAGTCGATCCGGAAAATTCTCGCGCGATTGGAAAAGGAATGTGGGCGGATCGCGAGTGACCGGATCAATCTGCGCGTCACGCCGGAACGCAAAGATGAATTGCTCCGGAAATTCGCCGGTGGGCTGCGCGAGTTTGGCGGGCGGACCGTGACGGAGACCGTGACGGTGGATGGCTATAAATTTTTACTGGGCGATCACTGCTGGGTGATGTTCCGCGCCTCGGGGACCGAGCCGGTTTTCCGATGCTATCTAGAAGCGCCGACGACCCGGCAGTTGGCGGTGTTCCGCAAAGCCGCATTGGCCCTCGTGCAGTAGCTTGCATCCCGGCCCGGGCTGACGTAGCATATCCGTCATGAAACAACGCATCGTCATCACGTTGGCCGTTGCCTTGCTGGGCGCGAATTTGCTGTTCGCGGCAAAACTCTATTCCGCCGCCATCGCTAAAACGGACAAGGACAATCCCTACGTCCAGATGGAACTGCTCACGCGCGTGATGGAGTTGATCCGCAAAGATTATGTGGATTCCGATAAGGTCGCATACACCAACCTGACCTACGGTGCGCTCCGGGGCATGTTGAATTCGCTCGACCCCCACAGCCAATTCATGGAGCCGGTCGCTTACGAGGACATGAAAGAGGATACCGGTGGAAAGTTTGGCGGACTGGGGATCCAAATTGGCTTGTCGAAGGACGGCTTTATTTCCGTCATTGCCCCGATCGAAGATACCCCGGCCGCGCGGGCGGGAATCATGCCGGGCGATCGGATCGCAAAAATTGACGGTAAACCGACCGACCGGCTATCGTTGAGCGATGCCGTCCATCAACTCCGTGGCGAGCCGGGGACCAAAGTCACCATCACAATTTTTCGCGCCAAAGCCAAAGATCCCGGCGAGCGTCTCAAGGATTACACCATTACTCGCGCCGAGATCCCGGTTTTTAGTGTGAAGGACGCCAAGTTGCTGGAGAGTAACATCGGCTACGTCCGCATCACGCAATTCAATGAGCCGACTGCGGATGAATTTGAGAAAGCCCTGACGAAGCTCGAGGGGTTGGGGATGGATGCGCTGATTATTGATTTGCGCAATAATCCCGGCGGCCTGCTCGAATCTGCCAATAAAATTGCCGGCAAGTTTGTTCCAGCCGGCCAGTTGATCGTGTCGACGGAAGGTCGTGATCTCCAAAATAAATTGGTTTACAAATCGGAGTACGGGAAAAAGCGTTTGAGCTATCCCATCGTCCTGCTCGTCAATAACGGCAGCGCCAGCGGCAGCGAAATTGTGGCCGGTGCGCTGCAGGATTTGAAGCGGGCCGTGCTCGTTGGCGAAACCACCTTTGGCAAAGGCTCGGTGCAGAGCATCATCGGGTTGGCGGATGGTTCCGCGTTGCGCTTGACGACGGCAAAATATTATACGCCGAGCCACAAGGTGATTCATGAACACGGGGTCACCCCGGATATCAGTGTCCCGATTTCCGAGGAAGACGAACGCAAGCTTGCCGAGCAACGGATCCGGGCCTCGCTGCCGCTGGAAGAGGGCCAGGAAAAAGTCGAGAAGATTACGGATGTTCAACTGGAACGCGCCATTGATCTGCTCAAGGGCGTCAAGCTGTTTGCCCGGCAAGCCAAGGCCGGCAAGTCATTTACGAATTGATTCGTGAACGTTCTGGGGATCGAGACATCGTGCGACGAAACCTCGGCCGCAGTGGTGGGGGCGGGGCGGATTCTTTCCAACGTCGTCAGCTCACAGATTGAATTGCACCGGCCGTATGGCGGAGTGGTCCCCGAGTTGGCGTCGCGCCGACATCTGGAACTCATCGACGCGGTCATTCAGACGGCGCTTCAGGAAGCCGGGGTGAGCCTGGATGAAATCGATGCGGTGGCGGCGACCTATGGGCCCGGCCTCGCCTCCTCGTTGCTCATTGGCCTGAATACCGCCAAGGGAACCGCGGTGGCGGCCGGTCTCCCGTTCATCGGGATTAATCACTTGGAAGCGCATTTATATTCACCGCTGCTCGAGTCCGGGCCGAAGGATCCGCCCCTTGTCGATTCACAACTTCCGCGAGACCGTCAGGCACTTCTGCCCATGATTGCGCTGATTGTTTCCGGCGGTCATACGATCCTGGCGCATGTGACCGGCCTTGGTCAGCATGTTATTTTAGGGCAAACGGTCGATGACGCCGCCGGGGAGGCCTTTGATAAAGTCGCCAAGCTCCTGCAGCTCGGCTATCCGGGCGGCCCCGAAGTGGATCGCCTTGCCCAGTCCGGGAATCCCCGTGCGATTACTTTCCCGCGCAGTATGCTGGATGACACCGGTTACAATTTTAGTTTCAGCGGCCTGAAAACAGCCGTCCTCTACTATCTGAAGAAGCATCCCGTGACCGGTAATCTTACGCCAACCAGCAATGACGTCTGTGCCAGCTTTCAGGAAGCTGTTGTGGATGTGCTCGTCGGAAAAATTCTTCGGGCAGCGGAAGAATACCGGGTTTCGACCCTCAGCCTGGCGGGTGGCGTTTCCATGAACAGCCGGCTCCGGGCGAGGTTAGCCGCCGAGTGTTCCCGCCGCGGTCTCCGACTCTTGCTCGCGTCCCCCCAGCTCTGCACCGATAATGCCGGCATGATTGCGGCCCTGGCGCATCACAAGTTATGCGCCGGAATGCGGAGCCCATTTTCGCTCGAAGTCGCGCCGTCCGCCGGGTTGGGAGTCGCGGCATGAAAACCGCCCGCCTGATTGTGGCGGCCAGCGAGCAGGATGCCAATCTGCTGTACGCGACCGGGTTGTTCGCGCCCGATGCCTATATTTATTTTGCGGTGGCGGGCCGGCAGTATGTGGTGATGAGCGATTTGGAAATTGACCGCGCCCGCCGGCAGGCGCGGGTCGACCGGGTTTTGTCGTTGAGCCGCTACCAAAAGAAATATGGCGTCCGCGCGCTGGGGGATCTCCTGCCGAAGCTGTTGCGTGAGTTTGGTGTGGGAATCGTGGAGGTGCCGGCGAACTTTCCAATCGGCTTGGCGAAACGACTCCGCGGATTCCAGGTCAAGGTAATCCCCGATCCGTTTTTTCCAGCCCGCGAAATCAAATCGGCGCTTGAGCAACGGCAGTTAACCGCGGCGTTGCGGTTGGCGGAGGAAGGCCTGCGCGCCGGCCTGGACGTCGTGCGGCTCAGCCGGATCGGCCGGGATCGCTACCTATACTGGCAGCGGCAGCGGTTGACCTCCGAGCATGTGCAAGGCGTGATCAATGCCGCCATTGCCAGCCGGGGGGGGAGCGCGGCGCACACGATTGTGGCTGGCGGTAACCAGGGGTGTGATCCGCATGAAACCGGTCATGGCCCCCTGCGGGCGCATCAGCCGATTATTTTTGATATCTTCCCGCGGGACCTGAAAACTGGTTACTGGGGTGACATTACGCGCACGATCGTCCGGGGCCGGGCCAGCGATCGTGTGCGGACAATGTTTGCACTGGTGGCAAAAGGACAGGACCTCGCGATCCAGCAGCTCCGAGCGGGAGTCGATGGGCAAACCGTTCATGGCGCAGTGCGAAGTTTGTTTGACCAGCAGGGGTTTACGACCGGCCGCCACCAGGGGCGGATGCAGGGTTTCTTTCACGGAACAGGCCACGGCGTTGGCTTGGAGATTCATGAAGTCCCGCGTATTGCACCGGTACCCGCGATTTTGCAGGTGGGCCAGGTTGTGACGGTTGAACCCGGCTTATATTACCCCGGCACCGGCGGAGTTCGCTTAGAAGATGTGGTGGTGATTACCGCGCGGGGCTGCCGGAATCTGACCCGCTTCCCGAAATTCCTCGAAATTTGATTCCGCTGAAAAAAACCTGCGAACCCGCTAAAGCGTGGACACCGAACGCTCGGTTCCTTCGAAATTCTGCGCGTTTGGTGTCCAGCCTTCAGGCTGCGTCGATGGGTCGTCGGGGGCGCAGCAGAATCGATCCAAGGCGTTTCTGCCGGTCGCGCCCGGAAGGGCGCTTGCCAATCGCGGTGCGAGCCAGGTGGACACAAACCAGAAGTGTGCTACCGTTTGTAGGAACTGAACAGAGTTGGCGTGGCGCTGTCTAAGTTCTTGGGCCCGGTTGCAGGGGCTCAGTTCATGAATCAAACAATCAGCAATGAGAACAATTAGTCAGAAAGGCATTATGAAAAAACTCCTCGGATTCGCAGTGATGCTGGCGTTGGCAGGCACGATGTACGCCGGTGAAGTACAGGATATTACAATCCCCGAACTTAAAGCGGCACTGGCCAGTGGCAAGGTGACGCTGGTCGATGCCAATGGCACGAAGTCCTGGCAAGGGGGGTACATTGCCGGTGCGATCGACTTCAAGGCCAACGAAGCCAAACTGGCGACACTCTTGCCGAAAGACAAGGCCACGCTGGTCGTCGCTTATTGCGGTGGCCCGAAGTGCATGGCGTATAAGTCGGCGGCTGCCGCCGCGCAAAAACTTGGCTATACGAACGTGAAACATCTGCCGGATGGGATCAAGGGGTGGGTTGCGGCGGGTGAGCCAACCGAAAAAGGGAGCTAAACTGCTGAATTAGATATTCAGCGAGCACTTCGACTCGCCCCAACTGCCTGTTTGTCTCGGCAGTTGGGGCGTTTCTTTTTCAGCGGAGCTGGTTTGCCAGCCTTTTATGCCAGACTGATTTGACATTTCACAAAGGGGGTCTATTTTTATCCGTAAAACTGATCGGAGGGACACATGGAAGTTCAACGAACGAGCCAGCCGGAGAATGAGTTTATCCTCAAGGATGACGACGTGTTGGTGCAATTCTTCGCGAACCAAGATCGACTCTTTGCGAGTAAAAAAGCGCGCGTCTCAGCCCGTGCAGCCACGGCTACGAAACAGTTCTTCAAGCAACATGTGTTGGGACATTTTGCCTATGAAGAACGCCATGTTTTCCCCGGATTGTTGCAGGCCGGGCTTGGGCCGGATGTCGCACGTGCGGTCGCCGATATCCGTAAAGATCATCGGGCGCTGTGCAAGGAAGTCAAACAGTTGACCGCGTTACTTGCCACGACGGAACTGAGCCGTGCCGAGGTGGCCAACTTGCGGGTTGCCATGGCCGCTTTTGGTAAACATTTGGAACGGCATTCGGCCATGGAAAACAAGCTCTTTCCGTCTCTCGTCTGACCGCGGGCCGTTCCGGCCCTGACACGCGTGCCTGACACTGCCCCCATTGCTTATTTTGTCACCCTGAGCTTGTCGAAGGGTCTCGGGCGGATCGGTCGCCGATGCAAAGGACAAACTGAGATTCCTCGACAAGTTCGGAATGACAACAGGTTATTATAGTGGTGGTTATTGTTGTGGGGTAGTGCCAATTTAAATTTTCTACAGCGGTTCCATCAATTTGCGTTATCATTGGTCCAATGATTCGACATGATACCGCCAACGACGAGACGATGATTTCCAAAAAGCGGGGGGCCCCGGAGATCTTCGCTCGGGTCTTTGCCTATTTGCGCCAGTATCCGTGGTACGGGGTCGGGACCATGCTCTGTGCGATCATTACGACGCTCGCCGGACTGGCTTTCCCGAAATTAACCCAGGTCCTGATTGATGAGGTCATCCTCAAGCGGCGATTGGATCTGGTGGTCTGGATGGGCGGGGGGTTATTGCTGGCCGGTGGGCTCCGTGACTTTTTTAATTTTGTCCGCATTCAACTCAACAACCGATTTGAGCAGCGGGTCATCTTTGATATGCGCCGGGATCTGTATGACAAGCTCCAACGACTCTCCGTCCAATATTACGATCAGCGGGCCTCGGGCGACTTGATGACGCGCGTGATTGACGACGTAAACTCGGTGGAACGGATTCTCATTGATGGGATTGAGCAGGGAACGACGGCCTTGCTGGCATTGGCGGGCGTCAGTTACATGATGATCTCGTTCAGTCCGACGCTGACTCTGTGGGCGCTGATTCCGTTCCCGCTCTTGATTGCCGGAGCGCTGATTTTTACCACCACAGCCCATAATCGGTACCGGGCTCAGCGGGTGGCGGCGTCCGGATTAAACGCGCTCTTGCTCGATAATCTCCAAGGCATTCGGCAGATCAAGGGGTTCGGCCGGGAAGACCATGAGTTGCACCGGTTTGAATCGAAAGCGGGTGAACTGCGGCTGGCTACGCTCCGGATTATGAGCGCCTGGTCGATTTACTCGCCGGCGATGGAGTTTAGCGCCTGGCTGGGATATGTCATTGTCTTTTGGTTGGGCGGGCGGGCAGTTTTGGCGGGGGAATTGACGCTCGGTGCGTTTGTGGGGTTCCTCGCCTATATTAGCATGTTCTACTTCCCGGTCCGCCAGCTCCACGGATTGAACCAAATGTTTCAGGCCGCACGCGCAGCCGGGGAGCGCGTTTTCGATATCTTGGATGCCCCGATTGAAATCGGCGAGCGAGCCAATGCCCAAAAGTTACCGGCGCGGGTGCGCGGTGAGGTCGAGTTCCGGGAAGTCGCCTTTGAATACCGGAGCGATTTGCCGGTGTTGCACGCCGTCAATCTCCATGCCCAACCCGGGCAGACAATTGCGCTGGTGGGTCCGACCGGCGCTGGGAAGACGACGGTGGTGAATTTGTTGCCACGGTTCTACGAAGCCACCCGGGGGGCGGTGCTGATTGACGGTCACGACATTCGGGATGTGACGCTCGAATCCTTGCGCCGGCAGATCGGGATCGTCTCGCAGGAAGCCTTTTTGTTCAACGGCACGATTCGGGAAAACATCCTTTATGGCAAGCTCGATGCCACGGAAACCGAAATGATTGCCGCGGCACAGGCGGCCAACTGCCACGAGTTTATCGAGCGGTTACCCGAAGGCTACGATTCCCGGGTGGGTGAACGCGGCGTGAAGCTGAGCGTCGGTGAGAAGCAGCGGGTCAGCATTGCGCGGGCGCTGTTGAAGGATCCGCCGATTCTGATTCTCGATGAAGCCACTGCCAGCGTCGACACCGCCACGGAAAAATTGATCCAAGAAGCGTTGGATCGATTGATGGCGCATCGGACGAGTTTTGTGATTGCGCATCGGTTGTCCACGGTTCGTAACGCCGACCAGATCCTGGTCCTCAAAGGCGGAAAAATTGCCGAGCGTGGCAGGCACACTGAGTTGATGGCGCAAGGCGGTTTGTATGCGCAACTCTGCCGGGTCCAGTCCACTGCGGTGACGATTGAGGAGCGGTTGGCGGAAGTGGGTGCGTTGTCGGCGCCCAATCCAGAACGCTGACTGCTGCGGACAGTTTCTAACGGTTTTGCGCGACAACGCCATCGATCCAGGTTGGCAGGGGCGAGCCGCGCAATTCACCGGGGTGACGGCCGGTCTCGTCACGAACGGTCTTGCCCGAGCCTTCGCTAAAGCGCCAATAGGCGATCGTGTCCCGATCCACCAGAAAGGACGTGGCCGGTGTGAAATCACGGTCATACCGAGCGACACGCGAGATGCGGATTTCAGCAAACGTCGCATCCACGAAACAGCCGCCGTGGGTGGCTCGGTATCCGATCCGTAGCGGACAACGCGAGCCGGTCGCGCCGGCTTTGTACGGCGTGGATGCCACGCGAATTCCATCAACATAGAATTGAATTTGCTGGTCGTGAACCACTCCCGCCCAATGGTGCCACTTGCCATCCATGAGATTCATCCGGGCCGCTGCGTCGTTGCCGTTGCCCTCCGCGTCAATGGCAGAGCGTGTTTTGAACCTCGTTAACCGCTCTTGCTTGTAACTGGGAATGCCGGTAATAACCGGTGATGCGAAAACTCTGTTGGCTTAGCGGACTGCTAATGTGGTTGGGTGTGGCCGGAGCAGCGCAGGCTGCGCTGACAATTTATTATCTGCGGCATGGTGAAGCTGGCCACAATGTGGTTAAACAATTCGTCCAGTCCGGCACGCCCACGAATCAGTGGCCGGCCTATGTCGGCAACCCCAACATGTTCACGCCAACTGGCGAATCGCAAGTGCGTGGCGTGGCGGCCAAACTGTTGCCGTACAAGTTTGATTTGATTGCAGTCAGTCCATTGTGGCGGACGCGGCACACGATTCTGCCGTACTTGAACGAGACCAGACGGACGGCGGAAATCTGGCCGGAACTGACGGAGACGGCCCATTTCGATCCGGTCCGTATCCCAGACACCGCCCCGCTGGTGACCCGAGCCCGCCCCCTGAATGTGCCAGTGGAGGAACAATCGGTATTCAAACTGCGGACTGATCCCGCCGGTTGTTGCACGCTCAGCGCCACCACTGGGGTGGCGGCGGTCGGACTGGCGGCAGAAACCTTGCGTTTGCTCCGGGCCCGGTTTGGCACCCACGATGCAACCGTATTGTTGGTTGGGCACGGAACGGCCGGCGAAACATTAATCCGCTACCTGCTCCGCAACCCGAATTGGACGGGGGGTGCCCAAAACGCAACGATCTGGATGGCACAGGAAAAAAGCGACGGCACGTTTGAATTAACAATGTTTAACAGTGCGCCGTATCTGCCGCAAAGGTAGAGAGCGGACCCCGGTGCACTTGCGGGAGCCTGTCGGTCGCGCTGTGGAATGGCAGGCGATTGACGGAATGCCCACAATTTAATTCGTGGATAACCGCGCTTGCCGAAGCGCGGAGTATGAGTATTATTTAATATGTTGCCCCGGTGTGGGCGACTCGCCAATTACAATGAGAATCCGTTTGGAGAGGCCCATGATGATAACGAATTTCTGTCGGTACGGGACTGCACGAGAACGCCGGGACGACTGATGATTTACCGGACCTTGGCGCGGCGGGGGGTCGGACGGGCGGGGCTGGCGATGCTGACAGCACTGCTGGTTGCCCTCCAACTGCCCGTCTCTGTCCAAGCCCAATACACCTATGTAACCAATAGCAGTGCAATAACCATTACTGGATATACGGGGGCGGGTGGGGCACTGGTGATTAGCAATTCGCTCAGTGGACTGACGGTAGTCGGCATCAATGATGCTGTCTTTCAAAATCTTAGCAGCTTGACCAGTGTGACAATTCCCAGCAGCATCACTCATATCGGTCAGAATGCATTTGCCGGCTGTATCAATCTGACCGCGTTCACTCTGGATCCGGGGAATCCCGCCTATAGCAGTCTGGACGGGGTGCTGTTCAATAAAGATCAGACTACGCTCCTCCAATGTCCGGGAGCGAAAACCGGCAGTTACCGGATCCCCAGCACAGTCACGAACGTGGGGAACGCGGCTTTTCAATACTGCGCAAACCTGACTGGCGTCATCATCCCTCCCAGTGTTACCACTATTGGATCCGTTGCTTTCGAATATTTCCGCAAGTTGGTGGTCGTTACGATTTCTGCCAACGTAACCAACATCGGGGCTTTTGCATTCGATGGCTGTGACCTGTTGACGACGATTACGGTGGACCCTGGTAATCCAGTTTATAGCAGTCGGAATGGGGTGCTGTTCAATAAAGATCAGACCACGCTCCTCCAATGTCCCGGAGGCCGAACTGGCCACTTCATCATCCCGAATGGCGTGCGGAGCATTGGCGAGGGCGCATTTGGTTGGGACCGCTATCTGAACAGCGTTACATTTCCCGAAGGGGTCACCAACATCGGGTCACGGGCATTCATGGATTGCTACCTGTTGACTGATGTATCCCTCCCCAACAGCCTCACCACCATTGGGGATGAGGCATTTATTGAATGCCTTCATTTAACCAACGTGACGATACCGGCCGGAGTTACCAACATCGGATCCGGTGCATTTGAAAACTGCGCCGGCCTGACGGGGGTCCATTTTGTTGGATCGACTCCCCCTGGTTTTGGCGGGAATGTGTTTTTGGCTGACACGAACGCCACGGCCTACTACCTCCCCGGTGTCACCAGTTTTGGTGCGACGTATGCCGGCCTATCAACGGCCACCTGGACCGGTGCGCCGTATGCGATCCTCACTGTTCTGGCCGCCCCGGCCAACGGCGGTACAGCGAGTGGAAGTGGGACCTATTTGATCAGTTCCAATGTGCAGATTCTCGCAACGCCTAACCCCGGCTGGATGTTCACCCGCTGGAACGATAGCAACAACCATTCCACGCGCACGATCAATGTGCCAACGGGCGGGGCCACCTATACCGCTAATTTTGGAATCGAGCTCCCGGCGATCGGCACCGCCCCCGGCATCACTAACGGCTTGCTCCAAGTTAATCACATTCCGGTCGTTCTCCCCGGCGCGATCAATTATTTTGCGGTCCAGCCGCGCGATCCCGCTGACCCCAATCTCTGGTACCGCTGGAACTTCGGGGATGGATCGACCAGCAGTTGGTCCACGGCCAGCACTGTGGCGCACAGTTATTCATCGAGTAACTGTGGTGTCCATGCCAGTAGTGTGATCATTAGTAATGCACTGTCAGCACAGACAGTTAGCAGCAACTTTGTGGTGACGGCGGCTTGCGCGCTGATGTTGACCAAGCTGCAGCTCAGCCTGAGTTTTATTCGGACGAATACCGATGGTTGTCAGCTGAACGGCAAACTTGCACTGCCGGGAACCACCAATGTCAACCAGTTGACCGGCACAATCGTCCTGGTGGATGTCGGCGATGCCCAGGTCGCATTCACTCTCGACGCCAAAGGCCGGAGTGTGAGCGGCGGGGGAACTTGTCGGCTGACCTACACGAAACCGACGCGGACAAAGTCCAGCTATTGGACTGCCACGATCGCCCTCAGCAAGGGGACTTGGCGGAATTTGTGGGGCAGATATGGGATGGATGATGCAACCCACAAGAGTCCGGGGATCAGCGTGCGAATGCCCGTCGGCATGCTGGTTGGGGCCGAAGCTTTCGCGGCCGACCCGAACCTGCATTACGTTGCGACCCTCCACAAAACCGGGCTGGCAAAGTAGTGGCCTTGTCGGCAGAAGCGATTGCGGGGCGCTGTGAATCTGCGTGATTCAGTGGAAACTTTTTCGGCTGGGAATACCAGTGGCGCCGGGTATAGTTGCGAATTCAGAACATGGCCAAAGACTCCATCATCATTACCGGGGCGCGGCAACATAATCTCAAGAACCTGAGCCTGACCCTGCCGCGTGACAAACTGATTGTCATGACCGGCTTAAGCGGTTCGGGAAAGTCGAGTCTTGCGTTCGACACGATTTACGCAGAAGGCCAACGCAAATACGTCGAAAGTCTTTCGGCGTACGCTCGCCAGTTTCTCGAACAACTCCAAAAGCCGGAAGTCGACCACATCGAGGGATTGTCACCGGCCATCGCCATCGAACAGCGGAGTGCCGGCAGCAATCCGCGCTCGACGATCGCGACGACCACCGAGATTTACGAATATCTCCGATTGCTCTATGCCAACATCGGCCGGCCGCATTGCCACGAATGCGGCAAGCCGATTACCACCCAGACAACCAGCCAGATTGTGGAGCAGATTCTGGCGTTGGGAGAGGGGACGCAAATCATGCTGCTTGCTCCGCTCGTTCGCGGGCGCAAAGGTGAGTTCCGCGATATTTTTGCAAAATTGCGGAGCGAAGGCTTTGTCCGGGCGCGAGTCAATGGCGCGATTCTCGACCTTGCCGAGCCGTTCAAGCTCGATAAAAAACGCAATCATACCATCGAGCTCGTCGTCGACCGCATCGCGCTCAGCGCCAAAACCCGCGCACGGCTGGCCGATTCGGTTGAAACAGCACTCAAAAAAGGCGAGGGGACATTGCTCGTCGTTTCGGGGCCGGGTGAGGGGAGACCTTCAACCCTCAACCCTCAACTCTCAACCTCCCAAGAGCGGCTCTTCAGCACGAAAAATGCCTGTCCTGATTGCGGCATCAGCTACGGCGAGTTTACGCCCCGCCATTTCTCGTTCAACTCGCCGTATGGCGCCTGCAAAACCTGTGCCGGTCTCGGCACGAAGCAATTCCTCGATCCGGATCTCGTGGTGCCCGACAAAACCAAATCCATCGCGGACGGGGCGATCACAGCCTGGCGGCGGGGCGGTCGACGGCTGATCATCTATTATAAAATGTTGCTGCGGGGACTGGCGAAGCATTATGGGATTGATCTCGAAACTCCCTGGCAGGATTTGCCGGCCAAAGCGCAGCAAGAAATCCTTCACGGAACAGCCGACGAAATTGAATTCACCTATTGGCGCAAAGGGGCGTCGCGGAAGCTACCGAAGAAATTCGAGGGCGTCATTCCCAATCTCGAACGGCTCTACGAAGAAAGCGAAAGCGAATTCACCAAGACCCGGTTGCTGCAGTACATGGTGGGCATGCCCTGTCCCGATTGCCAGGGAGGCCGACTCCGCAAGGAAAGCCTGGGCGTGACGGTCGGTGGTAAATCTATCATCGGGGCCACACGGTTGAGCATTGCCAACGCGATCACATTTTTTGATTCGATCCAGCTGACGGAGTTTGAACAAAAGATTGCCGACCAGGTGTTGCGGGAAATTCGGTCGCGGCTCCGTTTCTTGCAAAATGTCGGCCTTGGTTATCTGACCCTGGACCGGCAAAGCGACACGCTCAGTGGTGGCGAAGCGCAACGCATCCGGCTTGCCACGCAAATCGGGGCGGGCCTGGTGGGCGTCCTTTACGTCTTGGATGAACCCAGCATCGGCCTGCATCAGCGCGACAACGCCCGGCTGCTCGAAACCCTGAAAAGCCTCCGCGACCTCGGCAACACAGTCCTGGTGGTGGAGCACGATGAGGATACGATCCGACAGGCCGATTACATTGTGGATCTCGGGCCAGGCGCGGGTGTTCACGGGGGGTACA
>Ga0209083_1001128_pt1 | contig 32318 bp, 38 predicted proteins | sample AM7aDNAmetaG_FD_184132 | JGI IMG/M metagenome (GOLD analysis project Ga0209083, IMG submission 184132) | Freshwater microbial communities from Finland to study Microbial Dark Matter (Phase II) - AM7a DNA metaG (SPAdes) (version 3) | ecosystem: Environmental > Aquatic > Freshwater > Lake ... | reverse complement strand
TATAAAATTTTTTTCATTTCTGCCCTTTGTCGGAGAAAAAACCTGTCCATCTTTTAAACCAGATTCAATATAACTAATCATTTGTTCTCTTGCGAATTGTCTAAACTCAAATGTTTTAGAATAATTATCAACACCATAATTTTCTAAACATGATTGTTTTGATTTTTCCTTAACCTCTTTTGATCCCATTGGCCATTCTGTACCATAATTTTTTAAACATGTTTGTTTTTGTTTTTTTAAAACTTCTTTAGATTGACTTGGGTGTTCAACCCCATAATTTTTTAAACATGTTTGTTTCTTTTTTTCTTTAATCTCAGTAGATTGATTTGAACTTTTATAACCGTATTTTTTAAAACAAGTATGTTCTCTTTTTTCTTTACTTTCTAAAGTTTTAACGTTGTGTCCATGCAGATATCTATTCTTTTCATTAATCACTTCTTTACCACACCCGCATGAACACAACTTATTCATAATTAGATATTTGTAACTTTAACTTGAGTATAAATTGTGATCGGTACTCCATAGAATGATTGATCAAACTTACACAGAGCAACATCTTGAGCAACATGATAACAATTCAATTTAAGATCAGATGCCATATCAAGTACAAATGGCAATGCGAGCATCTTAAACTGTCTATTACCAACATCACGATTCATCGTAATGCCTTTTGCTACATTAGAAGAATCTTCATGATTAGTAGTAGATACCAACAATGATGCAGATGGCTGGTCATCAACAGAAGTCATCTGGCAAATAATTACATCCGTCTGAAAACCCAATGCGATATTTGAAATTCTCTTCTTCATATAGTTATTAACCATATACGAGAAGATCAAATTATCTTCAGAAAGGCGAATCATTTGAGTGAAATTTTCATCAGGAATAAACTGATTATCAATATATCGCTGAATGGGTTTGCGGAAAATCATTCGAGAGAAAGGATCAAATACTTCATAATTACTTTCATTAGATTCAATTGATACTGTCTTATCTTCGACTTGAATATTATCATCCAATTCGAATGTTTTTAAAAGTGCAACCTTGTTCTTAATTAAACTAAAAGATAGATTATTCGTCTGTAAAATAGAATTCAAATCCATTTGAATAATAGCTTGGCGATCATTTGTCCGACACCGAAATGTTCCATTTTGAATATCACAGTCGGTACACGAATTTTCAAAAATCTTTAACAGGTTAAGAAGTTTAGAAAAGTCGTCTCTTGAAATATTGATCTGATAAGTATTTTCACTCATGTCTTGTAACCTTTCTTCATCAATGAATCATTTAGTCTTTGGTAAATTTGATAACATCGAGATATATAAAATCTCCCTTTTTCACAATATGAATCTTGTCTATGAAAATAAGTGTTTTCTCAACATTCTTAATTAACTCAACAAGTCTATCAATATTATGAACTTTTCCGCCAACATTTTCCTTTAATGCAAAAATCATTCGAATACATTTTTTACTATCAAACTCAGATTTAACAAAACTCCAAAAGGAATCAACATGAAAAATAAATTGACCCTTCTTTTCACACAATGCAGTAATAGTTTCAATTTTTTCATTCTCAGGAACAATTTGGCCATTCGTAACAACCTCATTATACAAACGAGAAATTGCTTTGGGTTGTGAAATAGCCATAAAATAAATCCTTGTAAAATAAACGATTAAATTTTATTTTATTCCACTAATATTAATCTCAATCTATTTATAAAATTTGAACAGGATAAATCGGAAATGTTCCAAAATCCTTCCCATGTTTATTGATATATATTTTACAATCTTTAATTACATGATCATTCTCTTTTAAGAAATAACGATAGTCTTTTTTAAATTTATCGTTATCACCCAAAATCACAACAGATACTTTGAAAATATTATGGTCAAAACAAACAGACTTTAATAATGATCCATACGAATAAGTATTACCACTAGCGAATACTCTGGCCTTATCTTTTAGTTTAAGAGTATCTGTAAAATATTCGCCCAAAACATTGAAATTTCCTTCAGATAATACAACTAAATTTCTATTTGGATCATCTACTTTTATCGACCAATAATCTAAAAGTCCAAAAGTTTCATTTTGTAAAACAACCTTTTTGAATTTAAAATTAGATGTCTCATCACAATTTCTACAATATAGTGTTGTGTTGTGTTCTGATAAAAACCCAACGAAATTCTTCTGAAGCATATCAGCTTCTTGATTCGTTATAATATTTTTCTCTCCCACAACATCTAATCTATTCAATTGAAAGAACTCAAGAAAATTAAAAATCAATCCAGGAACATTTTGACCATCTGTCAAATTATTCGTTCTTTTTCTCATATAGAGATGTTTATTTTTAAAAGATTCAATATCTAATCGAGGTAATTTATATTCTTCAAATCTCTTTTTCGATGAAATTTTCTTTTGAGATTTTTGATTTTGTTGTAATTCTTCATCCGTAATTACTGTCTGATACTTAGTTTTATCACCGGTTAAATCACTTATAAGTTTACTAATTGGAACAGAGTGACCACAATACCAGCAATGACACACTGGAATTTTCTCATTTTTCGAAACGTATAGATGACCTCTTTTTTTAGGATCTTTGTGATCACCGCAATAGCAACAACTACACTGAAAATTTTTGGGTTTGTCTTTTACAAGAACTTTAGATTGGATAAGAATTTCTTTTAGGTTTTCTAAGTTCATTGAATAACCTATTAATTTGCTTTCTTAAACATACTAAAGAAAGTCATTCCAGCTTGTACAATATCATAAATCAAAGCCATAAAGTGTGCGGATGGTACAGCACATGAACTATGATTATTCTGATACTGATTTACTTTAATCTTTGCCCATGCTGGGAGTGTAGGATGAAAGAATAACGTTTGATAAATCTGTCTATAATCAGGTTCACCCTCTTTAGAAATCAACTCAAGAATTTGAGGTACATTTTGATTTAATGTTGCTTCTTTCTTGGGTGTGGAGATATCATCACAGATTTGAATAACTAAACCACAGATCTTCTTTTCATTACTAGTAATTGACGCAACATCAACTTTCTTCAATTTCTTTCCATCAACACTCTTTTGAAGAGTATTCACTACTTTTCGAACATCAGGAATAAAATTTTGAACAATCAATTCAACTGAGTTAATATCGTAATCAATACCCTCAGCTTTTAAAATTTTAACTGCATAATCCATTACAAATTCTTTAGATAGAGTCTTCATTTCATAAACAGTAAAACGAGAAATTAATGGATCCATCACTTTACTCAGATAATTTCCGGTTACAATAAACCGACCATTATCTGCATAAGCTTCCATCATATTTCTTAGTACTGCTTGTGCATTTTGAGTTGTATAATCAAATTCATCAATATAAACAATCTTTAGTTTACTCTGATATGGGGGTGACTTTAAGAATCCTTGAACTGTTGTTCTCATATTCTCAACACCAGTACTATCAGATCCATTCATCATCAAACAATCCATATCATTCTTAATCAATGTTTCAACAACAATTCTTGCTAGTGTAGTCTTTCCTGATCCTGGTGGACCAAAGAATGCCAGATGAGGAATTTCTCCTTTTTCTAAGCAACGAGTAATAAATTGCTTCTGATCTTCACCAAGAACTACATCATTAACAGTTCTTGGACGGAACTTTTCGACCCACAATTGATTCAATAAAGTATCATTAGTTTCAAATAACATATAGAAAACTCCTTTAGTATTTATTCCAAATATACAAAATCAGATCATTAATTATACTTTAGATTCTTTTCTTTTCTGATATCTATCTTCCATTTTTTGAGCGATTGCGGTATTCATTGGTTCAATTGCTAAATCAGCACCGACACCAATTGCCATCGGTTTCCATATCTGTTTTCCAATTTTTTTTAATTTATTTCCTACACCACTTGATTTTGCAGCTTTTACTAATCCGGCTCTAGAATCTTTATGAGCCATTAATTCTGCCGCAGTAACACCAGCACCAGTAACTATTCCCAATGCAGCCATTCGCCGCATCATTCTCTTTCTGCGAGCAATTTCTTCTGGGGATTTCGGTTCGATATGACTGTGACTTTCATTTAGAGCAATCGCCCCACAAACAATATCATATTTAGTTGTACACTCAGAATGTATGTGTAAAGCAGCTAAATACTTCTTTACATCACCTTTAGTACAACCAACTTTTTTTCCAGTATCCTTTTTATAGATACATTTTCCTCGAACTGTATAAGGCATAATAATCCTCCTAAAATTTTTAATTTGTTCCCTATCAAATTAATTTCTCATTTGAACTGAACGATATCATATGATCCAGTTACACAGTACCTGTATTTCAAAATAAATCGAAATAATTCTAACGTAATAACAGTATCTTGTAAATTGTATCCATACAATTCTGATAATTTTCCTTCTTTAAATAATATCGGGGCCATAGCGCCATCACCAGATTTAGTATGATTCAATGTTGCTCCAGTAATATCCTTCAATCCAAAAACTCCTTTTTGATGCTTTTTAGCTTGCATCTTCTTTAGAATTTCTGGATAATTATTTCTATCCATTTGAAATATTCTTCTAAATACTTCAACGTAAATATCAATATTCTTCCAGCTGTATTTACTATTTTTTGTTGTTCCATCTAATTCAATAACTCTATCATTACCGAGTAAAAGTCTAGAGTCGAACATCATCCCATTAAAAGAAACTACACTTTTACCATTCAAGTAAGCGCATAGTTTTTCTCTAGAATTATGATCCCAGAAATTATAATTATCAGTTTTAGAATCATATGTTACGCATGATGACATTTCCATTCCATAAACATTGCTCCAACCACCAGGAATATCATCAGCCAATTTTTGAGTTTCACAATCGTATACTATAAAGTCATTCATGTTTCTAAAAACTCCACTTTTGTTCTGAATTCATTAATATTTCTTGCACCAACATAACTTAATGAAGATTGTAATCCTTCTTTAATTTCCTTCAAAATATATTTAACATGACCTTTAAATGGAATCGTTTGAACTCTACCTTCCACGAATCTGTTTTCACCTTTATTTTGGGCACTAGAAGAACCACCATACATTTTATAGTATGTCCTATTAACTAAATCAGTGCTGTCATCAGGATAAACTTCTCCTGGTGTTTCTGTTGTTCCGGCAAGAACAGCGCCGACCATCACAGCATCTGCACCGGCAGCAATAGCTTTTGCAATATCACCCACTGTTTTAACTCCACCATCTGCGATTAAAGGAATTTCAGATTGATGATTTTTAATTTGTTTAATTGCATAAAGTTGCGGAACCCCAATACCGGTGTTTTTTCTTGTTGTACAAGCAAAACCGGGACCAATACCTACTTTAATTATGTTAGCTCCACATTTATATAAATCTGATGCACCTTCTGCAGTAGCGACATTTCCTGCTATGATAATTACTTTATTAGAATTATAGTTTCTTAAAAATTCAATCATCTTAAATACGTTTATATTATGACCATGAGCAACATCAATACAAATAATTTTTGCACCAAGATCTAATAATTTTTTAGCTCGATCATATTCTAATTCTTTAACACCCACAGTAACACCAAAATTAGTTTCAACTTGTGTGGCGATCGTTGAATAATCTTCAATATTTTCTTCGATTGTTGAAAATCTATGAAGAATTCCCATTCCGCCAGCTTTATACATAGCAAGTGCCATAGTTGGACCAGTAACGGTTTTCATATTAGCACTAATAATTGGTAATTTTAAAATAATACCACCAAGATTAGTTGTAATATCACATTCTTCTCTAGATTCAATGTCAGAGAATTGTGGAATAATTGAGTGAGAAGTATAATCTATGATAGACATTTGATACCTCAATATTGTTTCTTTCCTAATTTAACAAGATAATCCAATGCTTCTTCTTCTGTTGTAAAAACAGTTCCTGCGCTTTCGAGGACAAACGCATGTCTATGAATATTATCTTCTTCCATAGCAACTACAACGTTTTTATGATTAAAACTAGCCCAGGCCAATTCATATAAGCTTCCGATTGAAACAATTTTGGTTCCTACAAATGAAGCATATACAACATCAGCAAGCATTACCATACTTTTATCTCTATTAAATATACTGTGATTACACGTTAGAGGATGTCGACAATCAGTTGCCTTAAAAATTATTTCTGTTCTTAAAAAATTTTTGGCAATCATTGGATGCAGTACATCATAGTTTGCATCTGATAAAATTTTAGTTGTTTTTTGGTAATAATCAAAAACCGATTGACTTGTTTGCCCAGAAATGGGATGTACACAATAAATGCGAAGGTTCATATTTTGATTCCTTTTTCTATCAACGATTTAAATTCATCATACTTTTTATCTAATATCATAATATAATTATAACCAAGATCTTTTGTTACACGAATTTTAATATCGGTATTTTCTTGTATTGATAAGATATATGTTGATTTAACTTCCACTATTAAATTCAACGGAATAATATAAAAATCAGGAAAATAATAATGATCTTTACCATCTATTACATATTTAATCTTTTTTGGATTATATTCAATATCATCTTCTTTTAATAATTTATTAGTAAATATATAATTTAAAAATGATGGTTCTTCACCCAATAATGTAATTTCTTTATTACTAGGTAAAATATATTTTTTTCTTTGAAATGATCCTTTTCTTTGTTTTTGTGAAATATAATCATTGTGCATTACATTTTCATAACCATATTTTTCTTTACATGTTTGATTTTTCTTATTTTTAAATTCTTGTGTTTGCGAGGGATGATTAGTACCATATCGAATTATACTTGTTTGAATTTTTTTATCTTGAAATTTTTTTATTTTACTTGGGTTGTCATAACCATATTTATCTTTACATGTTTTTCTTTTTTTAATTTGAACTTCTAATGATTGCTGTGGATATTCTAATCCATATTTTTTTATACTTGTTTGTCTAATTTTTTCCATTCTGGATGGATTATTATATGTACATTTTTTTGAACAATGTTCTAGATAGTTCCATTTAGAAAAACTAGTTTCTTTTCCACAAACTATACATTCTCCTTCATTTTCTTTTTTTAAAAATTTATCATAATATTGTTTTAATGTAATATTTTCACGATGATATCTAAGATGTTGTGATAATACTCGTTTAGATTTACACTCTTTTTGACACAGTTGACATATCATCATATTAAAGTTCTTTTACAGGAATTTCTTTGCCGTGTTTTTTAAGCAAATCAATCACTGCTCGTTTAATTAATTCTTTTATACTCACATCACACTCATCGGCTAATTGATTTATAGATTCCTTCAATCGAGGATCTATCTCAAAAATGACCTGTTTTTTATTATTCATATAATTTATTCATATGATATATTATATCTTTCTATAATTACCATAATAATTTTTCCTCTGCTTCTTGCCACAATGGTTCAACTAGATTATCAACTCTATCGTTACAGCAATATTGAATTATTCGTTTTTCATCTGGTATAAACCACACAGGCAATTTATCAACATCTTCTGGGAGTGCAACACAGTCAACTTCTGATAATTTATACTTCTTAGATAAAATATTATAAAAATTAGATTGTATATTTTGTGGCGCCTTAGAAATATCAATTGCTTTTATTGGCCATAAATGACCTTTTGAACCAACTCGAAAATCTTCACCCATCAATGCGTTCCACACAAGCATTGATTTTAAATGCTGCGGTAATGCCTTATAGTCAGCTAAAGGTTTGGAAAATGATATGGTTCTAACAATTGAATTATCTCGTTTACATATAAGATCATACATCTCTTTTCTAGTTCTATCAACTATTTTATCTACAATTCCTTTGATATCTGATTTTTTTACATCTCCTAGAATAACATCCAGAATTTCATTCAGCATCTTTCTTGATCGTTCTGGAATTTCGGACCTCCGGACTTCGATACCTTTTATTTCTCGTATATTGATATCTCGACCTTCTTGACTAATTACTTTAAGTGCGTAATGTTTTTTACCGTTTAAGGTATAATAACGAGAGAAAATATATTCATTTTTAAGATTTATCATCGAATTTTTTTTAGCAATATTATGATATTTTAAAAATTCATTGAGTGCTGTTTCATTGATGAATTTTTGAATTTTATCAATTTCATTTAATACTTCTGGTGATTTTTTAACTTCAATTTTTTGATCTTTTAAATAAGAAGTAACATCACAAAACATCGAGTCGGTATCACCATATAAAACTTCTTTTAAAGATTCAACTTTTTTCATAAAATCTTTATTGATTTTAAACGAATAAAGTTTACCTCTAGCTAACAAATATTCATCCATGTGTGTTGCAGAATATTTTAGTAACTCTTGTCCGGTGAGTGTCACACTTTTCGCCAAATCATTATTATAAAATTTAAAGTGCTCGTTCGCTAATGCACCATATAAAGAATTGGATAGAATCTTAAAAGCCATTTGCTTGCCGTTGTACTCGATAGTTTTTTGTTTATCTCCAGATTCTTTTGCTTCAAACATTTTCTTCTTATATACTTTTCTACCTTCAAACAACATTGAAATAACGGTATTGAATATGCTTAAATATTTATCATGCCCGTAGAAAATAGTACCTGCGATATTTAATTGTACATCATTTTTTTCACACCATTTGTTAAATTCTGCGATAGTCATCTTGGTTTCAAGTTCATTGTGAATAGGATCTAAGATAATTTTTACTTCTTTAACCATATCTCTATTATAAATAATATTAAACATTTCTGTTTCAGATATTTTACCAATGAATGTATCTGGTCCAATATTGAAACTGTTAATTATACTTGGATAGAGCGACGCGAAATCAAAATCTATTAATATACCCTCATATAATCCACCTCTAGCATCCATGACATAAGCACCAGGAAGTTCAAGTTTCTCTGCGGTCTTGGTTTTATTTCTGGCGACCAATCCTTTTTTCTTCATTGAAGTCAAGAATAATCCTTCTGCCTGGCCCAATGTTGATGCTGCCCCACTATGACTGGTGGTTGTAATTTGACGCAATTCGTCCTGTAGTGATACATGCTGAACTCGATCTTCAAGTTCTTTTAAAAGTTGAGTATCCATCATGGAGTACTGAATATATTTATCAATATCAGTATTATACATCTTATCAATACTCACACCCTCATGATCAATCTTTTTCTTTCCGATTACCGTTTCTGCAATATTATCCAGTTTATACGATGGTTGGGCGGGCCGGGTGGTATCATTTTTGAATAGTTCTAATTGATCTAAAGGAATCAACCCAGTAATAATAACACGACCTCTCGCATCTGCGTATACATTACCAAATGGAGAAAGATCTTTCATTTCAATACTTAGTTTCTTCATCCGTCCAACGATATATGGTAAGTCGAAAGAATTAGTATTCCACCCGCAAATAAAATCAACATCTAATTCTTTTACCTTAGATAAGAATGATCTAATCAAAGTATATTCATCATTGAACATTGTAAGCATTGAATACTTTTTACTTTTAACCAGTTCATCAATCCGAGGATCAATTTCATTTGGAATCTTTAATAGATACATTCTCATATGATCACTATCATCATTCAATCTAAAAGAGATTGCATTAATTGGAAATTGTGATGATGCAGGATCTGGAAAAATTCTATTCTTAAAAGTATAGACTTCGATATCGAAATGAAGAGTATTTTTCTTTAAAACCGGAGCTTCGCCCTTATTCTGTAAGAAATAATCTGCAGAATGAAGAGTAGTCAAATTAACATCAGCACCATAACCGAGCATCGTTTGACTTCTATCTTTATGATTTCCAATTTTCAGTTGAAGATTCTGAAATGGTTCAATTATCTTACTATCCGTACTCACAGCTTCATACCAATAGAAATCATTATCTTTAATTGGAAATTCGTAATACTCTTTTTTGTTATTCTTATCACGGAAAATATAGATGATTCTTGACTGATTAGCGATATGTTGCACATCAATTAATCGATAATCTTCGGTATAATATTTATCTGGAATTGTAAACATATAAGTATTACTACCACCAGAAACTTCTAATTTTTCTTCAACCTTCTTTTTGATATTCTTGGCAGGATTATCATTGAGACCAGCTAAATCATTATCTAACCCAATATCAATTTCGGGTTTAACTAAATCTAATATATTTCCGTAGTGGGTTGTATTACCACAAAACTCAGAAAATCTTTTTGCATATTGACCAATAGTGATCAATTTCTTTGGTGTGCACTTACTGATAATCTTCTCTGCATTGTCTTTGCATACTTCTAAAACATTCTCCAAGTCGAGGTTTTCTTTACTATTTAGTGAGCACAATATGGGTGCTGTGATTAAATAACGAACCTTTTTTTCATCAAGAAATTTCTTCAATATATCCCAATCTATTGAATCTGTAATATACAATTCATCAATATTAGATAGGTCTTTTTTACTATTTGTTTCGCAAGCTTTTCCAGTGTTCTCAAATAATGGGCATTTACTACAATCAGCAAAACTCTGTCTCATCTGGATAACTCCTTTTATTATATTCAGTTATTACAAATACCACAACATTATAAGATATATAATATTCGATTGATGAGAAAGGGATCAATCCTTACTCCCATAGAAATAAGGATTGATCCCAATACGAATCGTTTGAATTAATTACACTGCAGGTGTAACTGCAGCAGTCTCGTCCTTAGCATCACGATGCTTTGTGCGAGCACTATCATTAGCGACTGAGACTTTCCGGAAATCTTGAAAATCCTTACGAAGCTCCATCGAAAGCTTACGGGCGCGAAGTGCTGCTGACTTATTCTCAGCACCAGCAACGGCGTCCATTTCAAACGAACCGAACTTGCTCTTCAGCTTTTCAATGAACTCATAATAAGTTGTATCAGCCATGATAACTCTCCCTTAGTTGTTTGTATTTGAGATTCTATTCTTCCGCTTTAACTTAATTTATTCTTCACTTTAAAAAGCGTATCTTTTGTTTAAAACATCATAACACAGTTTAAAATTTATGGTTTGTTCCTACTAAAGATTTTTGTTTCTTTTTGATATGTAATTTATAAATCATGAATATATTCAAATGATGTACTCATATAAATAGATTGTTAAAAAATACATCTAGAATAAAAAATATACCTGCAAAATTTCGATTTTGGGGGGGAGGGGGGCTCTGATGAACCTTGAGTTAAGGTTCTTGGGCTCGCAATCGAGATGAAGAGGATGAACCGCTTTGGTTCTTGGGCTCGCAACTCGAGTATAAAGGAAAGAAAAAAATATATCAAAAAACTAATACACGACCAGTACTTATTTATTATTAGGGAAAAAAATCTTCTATTTTCAACTGAATAGTTTTTCTTATGGATACAACATTTTGAATTAAGGAATAAAAATTAAAAGGAAGTAATGAAATCAATTTCATATTTTAACTTTGATCGTAAAAGATCTTTAAAAACGTTAAGAACTAGATTCAATCATTTTATTATCAGTACAAAATTGTTTCGAACAAAAAATGATAAGATAGCTCGATTGAATTATGATAGGATTTTAAATCTTATAAATATTACTTTTCAAAATAAAGTAACTTTTGATTCGAATAACATTTTTTATGTATTACAAGCTATTGAGATGTATTGTAATTTCGTAGCTATTTTTTCTAATAGTATTAAGAACAATAATGATATTGATTCATTAAAAGATATTCAAATTGAATTTTTTAAAAAACAAGCTGAATTAGAAGAGTTTTTGAAAGAAAATTTAGAAACGCCATATAAGATGGATCTAACAACTATAAGCGAGCCAGAAAATGCCAATGGAAACAAAGATTGAAAGAAGTAAAAGATTAAAAATAGCTGTTACAATTGGTCATCGAAGAAGAAAAAATTTATGTATTAAATGTGGTTGTGAGATTCATGATGGAGAATGTGTTGAAAATTATAAACAAGCTGATTTAAGAAAAGTTCAAATAGAAGGAAAAATGATAGATATCAGAAGAAAAACAGATACTATTATTTCTTATAGAACTAGAAAGAAACTATGTGTTAAATGTGGGAAAGAAAAACATTCTGAAGATGAATTATGTACAGAAACATATGAACAAGTAGATAATAGACCGGTAGAAGAAAAAATAGAGAGACCAGCAGTTATTTTAGCACCAAAAGATAATCCAATTCAAATTCTTGAGGATATCAAAAGAACTGAATCTTTAAAAGTTGATATGGAACCAAATGGAGTTATTAAACTTCAACGAGATTTTATTGTTATTGATATTAGATCAAGTGAGACTGGGAAATATGTTGATTTTGCTTGTTTGAATCAACTGTCTTCAATTTTTGGAAATTATATTATTTGTGTAGTTGGAAAAATAGAGAAAATTTTTCCATACTCAGATTATCTAAAAAGTAAAAGATTAATCAATATTTATGAAATTCAAAATCAAACAGAACAAGAGATAGTTAATTTTATCTGCAGTAGTAAAAAATATTTTGGATTTGATGATCGATATACGAATGTATGTTTAAATCATAATGTTAGTTTTTATATTTTCAATCCAAATAGAAATGCAGATGCATTATTACCAGAATTATCTTATAAGATTTAAAAAGGAGATCAGAATGGACACTAGTATTAAGAATATCAAATTAGTTGAACTTGCTAATACTTGGCAGGGCGAGGGGCCTGATACAGGTAGACAGATGGTAATTGCTCGTTTTAAGTATTGTAATCTGCATTGTAAATATTGTGATACTTGGATTAAAATGAAGACTACTGTTGAAGGAAATTATAGTATTGATGATATTAATTCAGCACTTGTAAAAACTCGCGGACTTATGATTACCGGTGGAGAACCGACTCTTGAAGCAAATAATATTCGCAATTTATCAAGCACCTTGGAAATGATTAGATATTGTGATTATCAATCTTTAAATGTTGAAACTAACGGATGTAACATTGAAGGTTTACTTTCTGGAATGATTGGTGTTGCTGGTTCAACTGTTAAAATCATGTATTCTCCAAAGATCTTTTCTGAAAAAGATTATAAAGAAGGAATTGAGAAAGTTAGGAATGTAATTTCCCACCCTTCTGTTTATTTGAAGATCGTTGCTGATAAAACCGAATTAACCGAACAGTTTATTAAAGAAGTGTGTACTATTACAGATTCAAAGAGTAAGATTTACTTGATGCCTTTGGGTGTAACATCAGAAGAGATCGAATCAAATTGGGTCTACTGTATAGATCTCGCTGATTCTGTAAATGCTAACATCAGTACAAGAATGCATATTATGCATAGTTTTACATGAAATTATGAATGAGTTGTGTCAGTGTGGTTGTGGTAAAGAAGTTACTAGTGAAAAGAATAGATTTATTCACGGACATAGTAATAGAGGAAGAAAAGATCTTTATATAAAACGAGCGAAGAATTATAAAGAAAAATACGGTGTTGATAATCCAATGCTATTAAAAGAAATTCAGATAAAATGTGAACAAACATGTTTTAAGAATCATGGTGTGAGGCACCCGACACAATTAAAAAAATTTCAAGAAAAATCTGAACAAACATGTTTTAAGAATCATGGTGTAAAATATTCAACTCAATCAGAAAAAATTAAAGAACAATCGAAACAAACATGCAAAGAAAAATATGGTTTTGAAAGTCCAAATCAATCAGAATTGGTTAAAGAAAAGAAAAGAAAAACAAATATAGAACATTGTGGATTTGAAAATCCAATGCAATCAGAAAAAATTAAAGAACAAGTAAGATTAATAAATCAAGAAAAATATGGTGAAGAACACTGGGCAAAATCACAACAAGGAAGAAAATTTTTTAGAACGAATGCTGTTAAAAGAGTTGAAACTCAAAAATTAAATGGTGAACCATTAATGCCGTGTATTGGAAATACAGAACGAAACAGTTTAAATGAATTAGAAATGACTATTAATAAAAAAATTAAACGAAATGATCATTCTATCTTCGATTTAGTTAGTTTTTTTCCTGATGGTCATATACCAGAATTAAAACTTTTTATTGAATTTGACGAAAAACTTCATTTTGAAGATAAAGAAGAAATGACTATTCTAAAACAAAAAGATATTGATAGACAGCATGTTTTAGAATCTATTCCTGGTTATAGAGTTTTTAGAGTTTCTGAAAAAGACTGGAATGAGAATAAAGATCAATTAATTGAACAATTTAAAATTTTAGTAAAGAAACTTGAAACTGGAGTTTAATTATATGAGTACAGTAAAGATTTATTTAGCATCAACAATTTATACTTCTGAACCCGGTATTAGTTGGAAACAAAGATTTACGAAAGAATTTGATCCTGATCTATATAGATTTTTTGATCCTGATCCAATTAATGAACCGGAATCTTATTGTATTGCTAAAGATAAAGCAGAAATTTCAAACTGTGATATTTTTGTTGCTTATATTGAAAGACCCTCATTTGGTACGGCAATGGAGATAATGTACGCATCAATGTTACACACTAAACCAATTATGATTATTGATCCGAAAGGTATTCTTATGAATGATTTGTGGGTTTCATTTCATGCTCATCTGATTTGTTCTGATGTTGTTGATTGCGCTAATCATATCAAGACAATGAGATTCTAATTATTCTTTAATGAATAAATTGTGTTAAAAGGAGTTTATTTATGGTTAGAGAAGCTATGCTTTGTAGCGTTGGATTGGATTCTTTTATCTTAAAACGATATTTAGAATTGCAACGTCATGAGTTTGATTGTCTATATTTTAATCATGGTGGCAGATATGTTGAAAATGAAATGAAGTATTTAGATTCTTCGACCAAGATTATTACTAATATGTGTTTTCAAGAGATTGAGATGCCAAATGCTTTTATTCCCAATAGGAATATTCTAATGTCTATTATGGCTAATTCATTAGGATATTATATGATTTGGATTGGTGGTTCTGCTTCTGATAGAGTAAATGATAATAATGAAAAAGTATTCGAACAACTATCTGATTTTTTAACAAAAATGACCGGACGAATAACTAAAGTTGATTCTCCATTTTGGAATAGTTACAAGGAAGATATGATTCTGTGGTATGTCAGAAATGGCGGAGTACCAGAACATTTAATTTCTAAAACATTTTCTTGTTTTAATCCATTACCTGTAGCTCAAAAAATTTCATTAAGATATAGTAATTCCATGGATAATTTTGATTATGATACAACTGAATGTTTGAATTGTGCTGCATGTTTCAGAAAATGTGTTTCAATATGGTCTACCGGTCATTTTATCCCATTTCGTAATATAGATATCGTTAAAAAATATAAAATCGAATTTACCAATTGTTTAATTGAAACTACAAGATCTAGAAATACATTATCTTATATCAAAAAACTGGAATCTTCAATATCATGAGTGACGATAAAGAAAAGAAAGTTTCTGTCTATACCATCATGAATCGATGGTTATATGATGGAAGCACATCTACTAAAATACCAACCGAACTTGAATCGGATAAATCAATCTCTCAGATGTATCTGCTTTATTATTTTCGTGCTAGTCCCTATGGATTAGTGATATCAAAACTTTTAAATAACTGGGGTATTTTTTCATTAGATAGAATTGAGATTTTATATTTTCTAAAAGAATGTATAGCTAGAAGTGGTTATAAGCCACCATTCATTCAGAAAATCCCAGCTAAGAAAAATAAGTTATATGATAATCTGAAAGAACGATATCCTTATTTGAAAACTGAAGAAGTTAATATGCTCGTTGGTTTCGTTGATGCTTCAGATGAAAAAGATACAATGTACGAGATGTTCGGTATATATTCTCCAGGAAAGAAAAAGATAACCAAAGAACAGAAAAAGAAATTAGAAAAAGAAAAATCTGAACCCAAGAAAGAATTATCAGTAGATAACTTACTGGAGAATTTTAAATGAACGAAATACAAAATAAGGAATGTTTTGAAACCTTTATAGATGAGATGAGATCTGTGTTGAAATCTCATAATCCATCAAAAGGTAACTCATGGCGGAATCAAGAAGAACATGAGTTGGTTGATAATCTCCTTGAGGAAGTTCGAGAATTTGAAATTAAAAATGATCCTGATCATGAACTAATTGATATAGCTAATTCTTGTTATTTACTGTGGGCAAAAAGGAAATTTTTTAAAGGAGTTTAATATGTCTGAAGAAGCAATTTTCTTTAATCAAACAATATGGAATGGATTTGATAAATTTATTTCATCATCTAGTTTCAACGTTGATAAATTTGTAGTTAAAGAACCTTGGGGCGTTAGTCCACCAAGAATCAGATTGAGTATTAATAACTACAAGGCAAAATCTAATAGTTCAATTTCATTATCTCATCAAGAAGTTTTCGTTTTTCTTCAGCAGTTTAAAAAGTTTGAAGATAAAATTTCTTCTATAATCAAAGAGATTTCCGAAGATCAGAATAAGCAACATACTTTTTCGATTAAGAACAAGAAGAATCTTTTCATTACATTTATGCATCGTTCAGAGTATAACGGAACATGTATTAGAATAGTAATCAGTGAGAAGAATAACGATTATCTAGATAGCGAAAAAACATATCTCCCTATAATGGATTTTTTATCTTTGGTAATGGTACTTGGTCAGTTCAGAAATAACTATCTATCGACTATTGATTCGATGACCACAATCATGTCGATTAACGATATGGCTCAGAAGATAACCAGTTTAGATGAAAAATTAACTGGTTACTATTCTGAACTATCTGCAAAGAATACATTATTTCAAAATGATACATTAATCAAGAAACATAATTTATCAATAGAATACAGTCCTTTTGATGAAGATCTTACAACTAAAAAATTAGAAATTATTGAAGCATCAATAGAACCAGAATCTTCATCATCTAGTTCTACAGTAGATTCTTTTAAACCATCTGAAGTTCATGATGATTTATCTAGTTTCATTAATGATAAACGAGAAACTTTTGATTTGGGTATTACTGAAACACAAAGGCCTCCTGCAATTACTAAAGATGCTACTATTATGCCTGTGACTTTCACCGAGAAGATGCTTGGTAATGATCTTAGTAATCTAGAAATGTATATAATGAATCTGATCAATGATGATCTGCCTCTTAGTAAATTTTCAGAATTAATTAAATCGAAATTAAACTTTGATGCTTTGGAAGGAATTTCTTCTGAAAATATAAACGAAATGGATTATATATCTACGTTATTTTTGAAGAGTATTATTAAAGATAATCTGAATGATAAGAAAGAAATTCCAAATTCGGTTCCCCCTGTAATCTTTGATAATATTACTGCTAATGAGAATAAGATTTCTTTAGCATATGATTTATGCTTATATTGTATATACTATAGTCATCTTAGAAATATATTAAAAGATAAAGATTATGGTGTAGTTGCGAATAAAGAACTAGTATCGTTTGCTTTAAAAGTTATCTCTGCACCGTATGTATTTAGTTTTATGAAATTAATTGATGATAAAATTCTTGCTGCTGAACTTATAAACAGATATCACAGATACAGAAATAATGGTGTATTTGATAAAGTTGAAGCACAGATTAAAGAAACTCGTTCTATTACCATATCAATACTCGATGAAGTAATTAGAACAGAAGCTACTAGATTTCATTCTATCATTATACAGAGATGGGATAGTTTGGTTGTTGAGGCCACTTTTAAAGATAGAAATAGTATCTTAAAGTTAGAAGATTTTAAGAAAAACAAACTATCCAAAGAACAAATTAAAAAGATTTTGCTTGCGGAGTTTAGTTTTAAAAAGAATAATCAAGTTAATTTTAAAGAAGCCGGTATAGATAGTTTTGATGATATTCCATTATCTATTTCTGTAAAATTTGGTATAATAAAGCAAAAATTCGATAATACCAATTTGAAAAGATTCGTAAAAGAAAAATGCAAAGATAATCCGGATTTGAATTCTAAATGTTTGGAAGTTGTAGATTATATCAATGAAAGTTTTAAGGATTTGAAGGATAAAGTAATTGATTATTCAATTATTCCAGAAGAAATATTGAAAGCTATGATTCTGTGGGATTTGAAAAATGATTCAAAACTTTCAAATAATTACATTTATTTAACTGAGCAAGTTAAGAAATCTACTTTGAGTAGAGATATGATCATAACAATGTTAATGAATACAAGTAACGCAAATGATCCAGATTTTACTAAATCATTTTTAGCATCTAGAGACGAGTAATAATTAAAGGAAATATATGTTAACACTAGGAAATAAACTAAATCGAGTATATACTTTGTATTTACCATTCATGGATGATTTTTGCGAAATATCAATTTTGTTTAATAAATCTAATTCTTTTGTTGGTTTTAATATAGATCAGAAAAATTATATCAAATCACGAAATAATGATTGTAAATGTTTTATTTTTAATGATCTTAGTAAATCTGCTTTTGCAACTGCATTTTTAGATTTGCGAGATTTTAGAAGTAAAAATCTAGATATACAGCATCAATTTCATAATATTTTACCTAACTTTAAAGATAGAATTCATTATGAAACCAATGAAACAATTAAGTTATCAAAAGTTTCTACACCAAAAGGAAAATTAGAAAGTTGTATTTATATCTACGTATTTAGGTTGACAGATCATGGAAATAACTTTGTTTATTGCTTGGTTGAGAGACAACATATTGATGTGGTATTAGATAAGAAAATAGTTAGAACTTTTGCGGTTCAATTGTGTTCAAATGATTGTCATGAAGATTTAACGTCTATGATCGAAGCATCTAACAGAGATGTGGTTCAAACTGAATCTGTTGATTCTCTACGAGATATATTTGCAGAACGAAAGAACGTTAATGTACACGAAGATTAACTTCATATTTTTCTACGAATAAATTAAAAGGATTTATTCAATGTCATTTAAACCAGTAGTTCGAAGACAGACTGTGGATACGTTTTTTATCCATAATTGTTTTGGTTCTTTCTTTAGTGGTGTACTGGATTTCTTTGGTGATGAATTTTATCCGAGATTTAATTACAAAGTTATTGGCGCGTATGACAAGGCTGTGAAATTTTTAAACGATAGAAAACAAATGGGTGTCGATCCTAATGGACCGATTCTTCCTGCTATTAGTCTCGATCCGATGTTGGATTTTTCAAATGAAGAACGCGGTGGTAGATTTTTATGGCAGCATAGAACATTAGCACCCGGTATAGGAATGAGATTATTTAAATCGATAGATTTAGCAGAACAGGATATTATAGTAACTCCTGTTTTTTCACGGTATCAAGGAACTTTTGAAATAACTTTTTGGTTATCATCAGTTTATGAATTAATTGATTTTCGAGTAGCATTACTTCAATTTTGTGGTGGTTTTAATAGATGGATTCGTCCAACATATTTTTGGTCTTATTTGATTCTACCTGAAGAGATAGAAAATTATACTAATGAAGACGGAAAAAAAGTTAGTTGGTCAAATACTTATGCTGAAGTAATTCATGTTGATACTATCAACAAGCATAAGTTGGCTCATCCAATAGCATTAGATCCGATCTGGAAACTAGAATCATTTTCTGATGCATCAACAAAACATGGCGGCGATCAACTCGCAGAATACAAACTGACAGCATCATTTGCATACGAAGTAAATATTCCAACTTATCTAGTATTATCAAGAGGAATAGATCCGAAGATTCAACTTAGTTTTTCGATAGGTAAGACATATACAAAATATCCATTGGTATCACCATTTAAGATTTTACAATCCGTATCAGAAATAGATAAAACAAGAACTTATGTTTCTCCTAAATTTAAACTTTTTACTTTTATAAATCAGGAATTGGCACGAAAGAATATTATATGTACTTTTTCAAGTAATACATTTTCATATCCAGATAAGATTCCTAGTTGGAATTATATTATTTCTGGTCCAATAGTTGAAATTTCTAAATCGTGGTTAAGTAATCCACAGAATATAATCAATAAGAATATGATTATTTATTTTGATAAGTATATTCCTGATTATCTTCCTGCTATAAGATCTTGTCATGGCGTAATTTCTAAAACGGATTCATCTTCAAGCGATGCTTATCAGAAATGTCATATATTGAAAAAAGCATTTTTGGGGAATTTAACTTCAAATGAAGCAACTATTGTTAAAAATTTAAATGGGCAAATAGTTACATTGGATACTTTAAATAGAAAGTTATATTCTGGAAGTTTAGAAATTGAGCAAGCAGATGAAAATGATTCCTCCGCGGGTTATGATACTGTTGCTCAGATTAAACAAAACGATCCAGAACTATATACCGAAGCAGTACAGGTAGCAGAAGATTCAGAGCCAATCAATTTTATTCCGGTTAATAAAGGCGGACCAGAAAATTCAGATGAGTTTACTAAACGATTATTGGTTAGTAATTGTAATGGTATTCAATCACAATTTGTGTTGGATTTTATTATTGATGATGCCCAATTAAGTAGATTTTTTATATACGTTGATAATTCTTTAAAAAGACAACCAGTAGATTTTACTATTATTGATAAATCAGTAATTTCTTTTCATGAACCACCACCAAAAGGATCAGATGTTTATATTGGTGGAACTACTATGGTAATTAGAACTTCTAAATTAATTGGATTATATGAATTTACAGTAGATGATGTTACTAATGATATTCCGCCAATTAAAGTTGTATTACCTCAAAAAGTAGATCGACAAGAAGATTTAGTTGTTGTCTCCTACTCTGGAAAATTAGAATATGAGAAAGATTATATTTTAGAATCTGATAATACTACTGTTGATGTTTTGATTAAACCAATCGCAGATGAAATTGTACAATTCTTTTATTTTGTTTAAGTTTTGATAATTGTGAATAAATTCTAAAGGAGTTTTATCATGGATCAGTGGGCAATTAGTTCATCTCAATTTTTTGGATATTATCCAAAATATGAGTACTTGGATAATATATTATCTGTAACCGGTAGAAAGAAATTAAATCTATACGTTGATGTAAAAGGTTGCGCAACATCTTTGTTTCAAGAATGGGCAGTTAAGCATATATTAGAACACAGTAAAGATTCGATTACTGTAGATACATCTTTATTTGCTGGAGTTTTGGAATTCATTCAGTGGCATAAACTATATGCTAAAAAAAGACAGATTGATATAAATTTTTATTTCTTTATGGAAAGTGGGAAATCAACATATCATTTAGAAGTGTATAAAGATTATAAAGCTCTCCGTGGTGTTAGTGATATGTTTGGATTAGATTTAGCATCGAGAGAACTATTTCATAAAATTTTAGATCGAAATTATAATGTCACTGATAAGGTAGTTAATAAATTACCGAATTGTAATTTTATTAGATTGAATTTTCTTGAAGCCGACTTTATGCCATATTATTTGATGAAACACATCCTACCAAAAGAGAATGTTGATTCTGCTGCTAATATTATCTATAGTACTGATAAAGATATGCTTCAGTGTTTAGATGGAACTAATATATTTCAATTTTATAGGCACTATAAGCAAGTTAAGATGCTTGCGTATAAGGATATTTATACCCATTTTCCTAAAGTAGAATTGGAAGTAAATGATCCTGCATCTTGGTTTCCGTTGGTGTTATCTATCATTGGTGATGATTCAGATGGATTTAAGGGTGTAAAGGGAATTGGACCCAATAAACTAATTGAAATCTTTGATGATGTAAAAACACTAGTTGGTCATTCAATGAATAATGTGTACGATAATATTGCAAATAAGAAACCAATCTTTGATCAAAATTATAAAGTTGCAAATAATGGTTTAAAGTTAGTTTTGAGAGATCATGATATCATTGTTAGAAATTTAAAATTATCATCATATAAGATTTTATCTGATGTATTAGAGGGTGGTTTTCCAACCGATATGATTGAAAAGAAAAAACAGATAATAGAAAATGTATCTACTACACAAGTGAAGTGTTCAAATGCAAGTGTTTTAATTAACGCTTTAAATAAAAATGGGTTGATGGGTATTGTTAAAGAATCTGTAATATCGGGGTTGTTTGAATGATTAAGTTGTGTGGTTGCGGCTGCGGTCTTCCCGTTGATAATCCGTTATCTAATTTTAAAAGATGGCATAGAAAAAAAGGTATATCTACAAGAAAAGGGTGTGTTAATTCTGAAGAAACAAGACAGAAAATATCTGCTGCAAATAAAGGAAGAAAACGTCCAGATATGATTGGAAAAATACCTTGGAATAAAGGTATTCCTCATTCATTAGAATATTTGAAAAAAATGAAATTACATCATCGAGGAATGAAAGATAAAACACATTCAACAGAATCTAGACAAAAAATGTCATTGAGTCATATTGGACATAAATTATCAGATGATATCAAAAGAAAACTTAGAGAAGCAATGATTCGATATATTGAAAAAACAAAAAATGTTAAATTTTCTCCTAATGTTGGAAGATATGAACAAGATTTACTCGAACAATTAGAAATTGTTTCTGGTTTTAAAATTGAAAAACGATGTCTGGGTGGTTATTTTCCAGATGGTTATATTAAAGAATTAAATTTGATTATAGAATTAGATGAAGCTGCGCATGATAATATTTCTATGATAGAGCAACACCAAAAAAGACAACAATATTTAATGGATACATTTAATTGTAAATTTTTTAGAGTAAAAGAAAAAGAATGGATACAAAATTCGAGAGATGTAATTTTAAAATTTATGATATTTATCAACAGTATAGAAAGTATATCAAAATGAAAGAAATTCCACTAACAATAGAAACGATACAGATTAAAGATGATGTTAAAAAACTTAAACCTGGTTGGAAATCATGGTATTGTGAAAAATGTGGTGATGGATTTATTTATAGAGGTAAACGACCAAAACATAAAAATTGTAAGGGGAAGTTTGATTTTGTAAATATAATGTCACCAGAAGGTGAAGAAGAATTAATTATATGTATGTCGGATGAGATTATCAAAGAAATGGTAAAAGAAACAAACAGAATCATAGTAGATGGAGTAACAGAATAATGAAAGTTGAATTACTTGCTATCACACCAAATGCTGAAGAACTAATCGAAATCGCTGCTAGAGAATGTTATCAGAGTGAACCCAAGGGTAATGTGGGTGATTTGATTAGTAAACTTCTTAAACAAGATCCTCCGCACGAATCAGTTCTCGAACATGCATATGTAACTTTTAGATTTAGTGAAGTTTCTAGAGCATTTTCTCATCAATTAGTGAGACATCGTTTATGTTCATTTTCTCAACAAAGTCAAAGATATGTAAAAGAATCACAATTTGATTTTGTTATTCCACCATCTATTAATGAATTAACTCATAAGGAAGGAATAGATCATAATGGTGAATTTATAAATGATATGTCGGTTATTCAGCAAATGTATAATAAATGGAAGGCACTTGGTTTGAAGAATGAAGATGCTCGATTTGTTCTTCCTAATGCCTGCTATACTAGTATTATAATGTCTGGAAATTTTAGACAGATTCGTCATGTTATTACTATGAGAGCTGATAAACATGCACAATGGGAAATTAGAAATGCAATTCTAGAAGTACTCCAGATCATGTATAATAATGCACCCCACACATTTGAAGATTTGAAGTTGAAATTTATTGGTTAATTAACTAAACTGGTGGTTTCATTCCTCAACATTATTTAGAACAAAATAAAAACAAGGAGTGAAATCACTATGTTAAACTGGAGCTTTATCGTACAACGTATAAAAGAAGAGATGAGTTTACCTTTTCAAATGTTAGAGAAGAGTGATACTCAAATTGTAGACTATCTACGTCGTAATGCTCTTAGAAAATTTGAACAATACTATCCACAAAAGTGGAGAATGACTTTAAATTGTACTTTAGATGAAATTAAAGTTCCCAATAGAACATCTGAATTTTACATGATAGATCCGGATGAAAGAGATATTAGAACTGTAACTGGATTTGTTCCTACTATGGGACCATATCTTTTTAATAATCATCCTTGGATAGGTCCATGGACAACAGGAGAAGTTGAAGGTTGGGCATTGGGGGTTTATAATTCTGGTTTGTTACAACCATTTTCTAATTTCGCTTATACAACAGAATTTATTCCACCTAATATGATTAGAGTTTCTCCAATTTTTTCAGGTGTTTGTGTTATTGAATATGAGAGAACACACGATCCCGAGTTATCAAGTATTAATCCAGAATTGGAAGATGTATTTGTAGATCTTTGTATGGGTATGTTCTTTATGATGATTGGTAGACTTCGTCAAAAATATAATACAACATCTACTCCTTTTGGTGAGATTCCTCTTAATGGTGATGCTATTTATAATGATGGTAAAGATATCTTTGATAGAACTATTGAATCAATGAAGATGGGTAGTTTACCAAATGTAGCTTTTGATCATGGTTAAGTAATTTAAGGAAGATATATGAAACATAGTGGTTATAAAATTTTATGTGAACTTCTTATAGATGGTCCACAACCCAATACTGATATGCTAATTGTGAAACCATCACTTTATGCTTATCTACAAAATGAGAAAATTAAAGACGCAATGGTAAATGGAATTTCTGCACCGAATGGACAACTTAAAGTATTCTTCACTAGAATTCCTGAACATTCAGAACAATACCAGGATTTCATTTCACAAAATTCTCCTATCAAAATAATGCTTTCTAAGATTAAAAGACTTAAAGATCAGATGGTGACAATTAATCCGGTAAATGTAGATGGTTATGATAAATCATTAACCGAAGATGATGTTAAAGAAATATGTGGTAATGGAAAATATTTCGCTACTAAATTTTCACAGGGTGTTGGATTAGATGATATGCCACACGCAGTCATTACAACTCAGAGTGGAATAATTCCCGCATTTTGTCTAAAAGCTTTTACTCCAGAAAAAAGATTAATTTCGGATGATATTTTATGAAATATTTAGGATTGGATCCTGCTACAACTTCTGGTTGGTCTTTTTTTGAAAATGATAGACTTTTAGAAAAAGGTTCAATTATTATTCCTGGTGCAATGGAATTACCTCAAAAACTTCATTTTTTTCATTTAGAATTAAAAAATTTATTTACTAGATTGCAACCAGAAAGAATTTTTATTGAAGATGTGATCCTTGGAATTTCTGGTGCAAGAACACTAGCATTCTTAGCAAGACTTAATGGTGTTGCACTTAATACTGCTTTTGAAATTGTACAAGAAAGAGTAAAAGTATATGACCCTACATATTGGAAGAGTCATTCATTTGAAGGTCTTAGTGGAATGGCCAAGAAGTGGCAAATTCAAATTTCAGTAATCAAACATTATAATTTACCTGTTACTGGTAATTTTTCTGTACTCGATAAAGTATTAGCTGAGAAAAATGAACTCGAAGAAAATCTTAGAAGTGAATGGGTTATTCTGAAAAAACGAGAAATTACTATCAAATCTCAAATGGCAAGAAAAAGAGATCCCGTGGGACAAGATGAAAAAATATATCTTGATAAAGAATTAAAATCTACTATTGCTTCTGTTGCAAATATTAAACGAATTTTAAAAGAAAAAGAGAAAGAATATGATAAAAAGTTTACAAAGTTATCTATGGATCTTACTGCACAAACTGGCATGTCTGATAACATTTGTGACTCATGTGGTATAGCATATTGTGGATATAAGGAATTCACAGATGGCAACTAAAACTCTTTTTTCTATACAGGAACATTTTCAAAAAGCTAAACGAGCATCGCATTATGATTTACGAGTTTTAGATCCAGAAAAAAGAGTTTTGTGGTCGTGGGCATTTCCGAAAAGAAGATTTCCAGAATATGGTGAAAAAGTATTAGCTATTAGAACACCGAATCACCCATTACACTATATGTATTTTCAAGGTAAATTACATAATGGTGATATGGTATCATTACACGATAAAGGAGAATGTTATATAATTACATATAAGTATAATTTGGTAATTTTATACTTTAAGGGTAACAAAATTAATGGTACGTATAATTTTATCAGATCTTTTTCTTCTAAGAATTCATGGTTTGTCACAAAATCTAGGAAAGAAACTTTTAATGAATCTAAGAAGCCGAGAAACAGTAATACACGAAAATCTAAAGCATAAGCAAGATTCAGTAGAGTTACATGAAAAAGTATTTAATCTACTATTTGAGCTGGATCAAAAAATGAATACTATAATTGATATAATCCAAAAAACACAATATCAAAAAATAGATATTATACAAGAATTGACTGGTGATAAACAGAAAAAAATTCCAGAAAAGATTATCGATTCTGTACCGATGTTTATTCCCTCACTTGATTCAAATACTTTAAAGGGAAATGTTCAGGAACTAAAGAAAAAAATTAGGAAGTCAAATATAGATGATTCGATAGACAAATTGTCTAAACTTCAAGATAATCCATAATAAATGGTTCTTTTTTATTTATCTCGAAAAATATTGGATGTTGTGTTGATAATCTAGAATAAATAAATATATGGAGAAGAGTTGAATCCATAGGAGAATCATAAATGGACGAAAAAAACGTTGTAATCAAAATTAATCAAATATCTACTGGTTTTATTGAAGTTCCAAATCAAGTATCTATGAATATTTATGTTCAGGGTTGCAATAAAAGTTGTTCTGGATGTCAGAATGTTGATCTGCAAACATTTCATGGTGGTTATCCATTATATCTAGATGTGGTTGATTCTTTATTATTTAATTTTTCTTTATGTAAATGGATTTGCTGGTTGGGTGGAGATGCTGTATATCAACCAGAATCTTTAAATAGATTTAATAAAGAATTTAAACGTCGAAATTTAAAAGTGTGTTTATATACCGGAAAATTATTTACAGAATTAAGTGGGAGTATATTAGAAAATCTTGATTTAGTAATAGATGGTGAATGGATGGGAATTCCTGTAACAGAAAAGAATTCTAATCAAACAGTATGGATTAGAGATAATGATTTGGGTTGGAGTGTTATTTCGTGGAATGACTTAAAAAAGATTTTATAACAAAGGAGAAAGAACATGCTTATTAGACAGTCTTTTGATGACCGGTTCGTTGTTAAGATGAATGAGATTCGTGAGAGTTATGGAAGTGAAATGTTTGACATAGATGGAATCGGCGCATCTCATCTAGATATTAATCAATTTGCTAAACGATTTTTTAATACAAAAGTTGTTGCTAATGTATCTATGGATGGCAATGCTAATGTTGATGATGATAGCGTATTGAGTTTTGAGTATGAATTTAATAAAGCTTTACAGAAACTGAATGGGTATTATCTTCTGTGGAAGAAGTTGATGGATAAACATGGAATCAAGAGAGCTAATAAATTACTCGAATTGATGATCAATGGTTCGTTAAAAGTTCATGATCATCATATGTTACTTAAACCATATTGTTATGCTTTTAGTTTAGAACCGATGGTTCAAATGGGTCTTCCATTTATTAAGAAGATTAAGATTGGACCACCTAAACATTTCTCTAGTTTTGTAAATCTTGTTGTTCAAGCAACAGCTTTCTTTAGTAATCAATTAGCTGGCGCTTCGGCATTTCCTGATTTGTTTGTTTATATGGATTGGTATGCTCGTAAAGATTTGGGTGATAATTATTTGGATGATCCTGCTAAGATTGAACTGATTAAGCAAGATATTCAATCACTTATTTATTCTTGGAATTATCCTTTTAGAGGCAGTCAGTCTGCATTTGTAAATGTGAATCTTTATGATAAATATTTCTTAGAAGATCTATTCAAGTTTACTCTTTATCCTGATGGATCAAGACCTAATATGGAATCTATTCAGAAATTACAAGAATTCTATATGCGTTGGTTTATTGAGGAATCAAAGAAGCAGGCATTTACATTCCCAATTAATACTGCAACGTTTTATAAAGATGATAAGGGTGATTTACCTGATAGTAATTTCTTAAATCTTATATCTGAATTAAATTGTATTAATGGTCAGTTTAATATCTTTACTGGGCCATTGGGTGTTCTTTCTAGTTGTTGCCGTCTACGAAATGATACGAATGAAATAACCTATACCAATAGTTTTGGTGCTGGTGGTACTCAGATTGGATCTCATAGAGTTGTTACTCTGAATCTTCCAAGAATTGCTTATATGAGTGAAGATAATGTTGAGTATATGAAATTACTTGATTATAACACTAGAGCTGCACAAGATATTCTTGACGTGCACCGAATTATCATTCAAGAAAATATTATGAATAATAAACTTCCATTATATACTCATAAGTTCATGAATCTTAATAAGCAATTTTCAACAATTGGTTTTATTGGAATTAATGAAGCATGTGAGTTAATGGGGTGTAATATTCTAGAAGAAGAAGGTTCTCTATTTGCTAGATCGATTCTAGATAAGGTTAATCAGTTAAATAAAGCTCGTACTAAAGAAGATGGGTTTATTAGAAATATTGAGCAGATTCCTGGCGAATCTGCTGCTGTACATTTGGCAAAAAAAGATAAACTTTTATTTAGTGATCATGATTATAAAATGTATGCGAATCAATATATTCCGTTGTGGAAAAATGTTGATATTCAACAGAGAATTAAAGCTCAAGGAATGTTTGATTCTGAGTGTGGTGGTGGTGCGATTTGCCATTTGAATGTTAATGATAGTCTTACTAAAGATCAAATGAAAATTTTGATTACTGGTGCTGCAAAACAGGGAGTGATTTACTTTGCTGTTAATATTGCCCAGTGTCGTTGTACTAACTGTCATAAACTATTTATTGGTAAGTTTGAAAAAAGTCCTTGTCATGACGCACCAGTAATTCATTATCTTCGAGTAGTTGGTTTCTTAACTCCTGTAGAGAATTGGATTCCAGAAAGAAGAGAGGAATATAAGTTGCGTCAATTTTATGGAAATAAGGATTTTAAGAATGAATAAATTATAAATAATTTATTTTTGGAGACTTAAAATGCACATAGATGCCTATCAACAAATCTCAAATCTCTTATTAGAGAAAGAATATACTTCAGCTAGACAAAAAAGAACCAGGAATGTATTACTGAAATATAGAAATAGATTTGTTGATAGGTTAGAACCGGATATAAAAATAGCTCATGCTGGTCATAGAACCGGACTTCTTATTCGTATGATGAATTTATATAAGAAGTATAATGGTAATATTCCAGTACATGAAAAAATACGACTAGAACGAGATTTTAAACTTAAATCGAGTGAAATTCCAAATCCTAATCAATCATATGAATCTGCTAAAAATGGTTACTCTAGATGGTCTAGATATGCTAATGAGGCACAGAAAGAAGCTGAAGAAGCTTATCGTCGTTCCAGAACACAATATACTGCTGATAATATTAAACGAGCAAAGTATTATGCTGATCAAGCAAAAAAAGCTAGAAGAATGAGAATTATTTATTATTCTCTCATAATAGGATTGACAATGTGGGCAGAAGTTTCAGCTAAGAAACGAGAAGAAAAAGCACGGAAAGCCAGACAACGAGCCAGACATCGTGCAAAAGAACAGAAAAAGAAATAATTTTGATTACTATCTATATAAAAGGAGATTAATGTGACTACTGAAAAATCTAAAAAAGAAGTTATTGATTTAACAGCTCCCACCGGAACAAAAATTATTGGTGTGGATTGTGGTACGATGAATTTGGTACTATCTGAACAAAAAGGTGATAAAGCTGAATTTTCAACTATTCGTAATATGTATCTCCCACTTGAAAAAGATCAAGTAACAATGGCAGAATTATCAAATATTGACTTTGTAGAATCTGATGAACATGTATTTATTATTGGAAATGATGCTTTTAATTTTGCAAATATCTTTGGTAAAACTGTTAAACGACCAATGAGTAAGGGTCTGATTTCTCCTAATGAAGTTGATAGTTTAGATGTACTTGCATTGATTGTTGAGAAATTAGTTGGTAAAGTATCTAGTGGTAAATGTATTTATTGTATTCCTGCTCCATCTATTGATACTACTAATAATATTATATATCATGAAGGAATCTTTAAACGAATTTTTACTAACCTTGGATATCAAGCTGAATCAATGAATGAAGCTATGGCTGTTATTTATAGTCAGTGCCAAGATGAACAATTTACCGGATTAGCATTTAGTTTTGGTGCTGGTATGGTAAATGTTTGTTTAGCTTATAAATCAGTTCCTGTTATTTCATTCAGTGTAGCTAGAGCTGGTGACTGGATCGATGAACAAGCTGCTATGGCACTTGGTACTGTATCTAATAGAATTACTAAGATTAAAGAAACCGATATGAACCTACTTGATTTTTCTATCGGTGGAAAAAAAGAGAAAAGAATTAGAGAAGCTATTGTTTATTATTATAGAGAAATGATTAGATACTCATTAGATCAGATCAAAAATAAATTAATTGAATCAACAGGAAATTTAGATTTGCCCGACACTATCTCTGTTGTTGTTAGCGGTGGAACTTCTATGGCAACTGGTTTCTTGGAACTGTTTAAGCAAGTAGTAACTGAATATAAAGATTCATTTCCAATTCAAATCAAAGATGTTAAATCTGCAGATGACCCAATGACAGCTGTTGCAGAAGGTCTATTAATCAAAGCTATGTCCAAATATAGAAAGGAATCATAAAATGATCTTAGTTGGATTAGAAGATTGTCCTACTTGTAAAATTGCTAAAAAGATATTACCGGCTGCGGAATATGTAGAATTGAAAAAAGGTAAACTTGGAGAGGCGACTCTGCCAGAAATTCGAGATATTAAACGAGCACTTGGAAAACTAAATTCTAGTGGTCATTTTCCAGTTATTTTGAATGATGATAAAACGAAAATGATCAATACTGAAATTTTATTAGATAATTTGAGTATTACTAAATTAGAACAACTTCTTGATTCTTAAGTAGAATAAATTAAAATGTATTCGGCACGATATATCAATAAGAACATTTAACCCCAAGGGAGATACACACATGAGCATGTTAGCTAAAGAAGACCGCAAAGATCTAGTATGGGCGATGAGAACTTCACTACTTGAGTCAGTAAGAAGTGGTATTCTTACTGAGGGCAAGAAAGCTGCAGCGGAGAACTTCATTATCAATGAAGCAACTTATGAACAGCTTTTGAATCTTGCTTTTAATCCTGAAAGAGATACTAATTATAAGTCAACTCAGGTTCTTGAGAAAGTTGCTCTTGAATCTTATAATTCAATTCTTGAATCTGCTCAGACTGAAGAAGTAACTACTGAAGAAGTAGTTGAAGAATCAGTTTTTGCTAAGCTTGAAAAATCAGTACAAGTTCAAGAGGGTGTGATGGCAAAAGCTAAAACTATGTATAACAAGATGAGTGAGAAAGCTAAAGAAAAAGCCGGATCATTTACAAAATGGTATAAAGAACTTCCAAAGAGCAAGAAAGTTGCATTGATTGGCGGAGCTGCTGCTGGAGCCGGAGCTGCTGCTGTTGGTACTGCCAAGTATCTAAAGCATCGTCGCGAAAAGAAAGCTGCTAAGTAATAATTACTTGTGGTTTTCGATATCGAGCCACCTTTCATTTTTAATGAGGGGTGGCGCTTTTTTACATATAAAATTTAAGGAGAAAGATATCATGAGTATTCTAACAAAAGAAGATCGTAAAGATCTTGTATGGTCAATGAGAATGTCTTTACTTGAATCGGTAAAAACTTCAGATGTTCTTACTGAGGGTAAGAAAGCTGCTGCTAGAGATTTTATTATCAATGAAGCAACTTATGAACAGCTTTTGAATCTTGCTTTTAATCCTGAAAGAGAAACTAATTATAAGAAAGTTGAAGTTCTTGAGAAAGTTGCTCTTGAAACTTATGCATCTATTCAAGAAGCACTTCCTGCATCCGGTATGTTACAAAATGCTGCTAGAAAAACTGGTGCCTTTATAAGAGCTAAACCGAAAACAGCTGCTGCTATCGCTGGTGGTAGCTTACTTGCAGCCGGTGCTGTTGGTCGTGCAACTGCTCCTAGACGTGAAAATGTAGAAGAGAGTGCTAAAGAAAAAGCTAAACAAATTATGGGTACAGTAAAAGATACAGCAATAAAAGGTGTAAAGAAATCAGGTAATATTATCGCCAAACATCCACATACTGCAGTATTGGGTGGTATTGCTGTTGGTGCTTCAGCAGCCCATGCTCTTAAGAAACGTCGCGACAAGAAAATGAATGAAGCTGTAGTAACTGAAGCACATGAAGATAACGAAGCATATAAGAGTGGAGCAAACCAGGATAGATTTGCGAGATTTGGTCGCAGATTTATAACCGAACTTAAAGGTCTTGGAAGACAAAT
>Ga0209083_1001124_pt1 | contig 32431 bp, 21 predicted proteins | sample AM7aDNAmetaG_FD_184132 | JGI IMG/M metagenome (GOLD analysis project Ga0209083, IMG submission 184132) | Freshwater microbial communities from Finland to study Microbial Dark Matter (Phase II) - AM7a DNA metaG (SPAdes) (version 3) | ecosystem: Environmental > Aquatic > Freshwater > Lake ... | reverse complement strand
CCGGTTGCGCGCGCAAGTGAGCGTGCCGCTCCAGTTGATTGTGGGCAACCAGGGTCAGAACCGATGGCTCAATGGCGAGGCCACACTTGCCATCGGCGCGCAGGACGGGCAGGTGCAAATCCAAGTGGTGGCGCTGGCCGTGAACGGCCGTTCGCTGCCGCGCCGGCTTCTCGATGCGGTCGCCCGCGTGAACCTGGCCGCGGAGGCCGCAACCCAAGTCAGCACCGCCGACTATGTGCGGCGCGTCGAACACATCGCCGTGGAGGGCGGAAAACTGGTGATCCATTTCAAGGCGGCGTAGCCAGCGCCCCGAGAACGCGTTTTCATCACGGCCTCAGGGGTTGAACCCGCGCGCGGCCGCGCGCCGGCAGGAACATCGGGTGAAGTCCCGGCGACCGCTCCGCCGTGGACACGATGTCCTGGCTGCACCGGCAACTCTGGCTTCGCCGGGTGAGAGCCTCGCGGCGTGGTGGCAGGCTGCCATCCGCCGTTACACCCGTTGAACCATGGCCGCCATTCTGCATCGCTGCGGCGATCTCCATCGCTTGCAGGCCGAAAATCGCCAAAAAGAGGACGGCTCTCAAGAACCAACGGGTTTCCGACGCCGCCTGTGGAAAAGGTATGCCGCACACGCCCCCGTCAAGCAAAGCGCAGCGCTGCCCGGTTCCGGCACGATGGTATATCCGATATCCTGGAGAATACCTGTCTCATAGCTGCTGAGGGTCCGCAGTCCCGGACCCATTTCCGTTGCTGCATTCATCAACAAGTTGGAATAGGAAGTGCCATTAAACGTCAGATCGTCCGTGTGGCTGCCGCTGCTGCCTAACGACCACGTGGTCGGCGTATAGATGGGTACGCCGTTCGTGAACGTGGCCGCGGCAGCCGTGCCGTTGAACCTCATGGCCGCAGCGCCTCCCGTCAAGGTCCCCAACAACGATGGGTTGAAAGCAAAGGTGTTCGTGTTGATCAGGTTGGCCCCGCTGGAGGTGGCCAGGTATTTGTCGAACACATACCAGAGGTCGGGATCGCCGATGGTCTTGCCAGACAATAAACCCGTTCCGTCACTGCCAATGGCAGACAAGAATCCGAAGGAGTGCAGCAATTCATGCATGGCTGTGGACACAAAATCATATTGGTTCGTGGCGACGCCGGAGGATGTGAGGGAATAATTCCAGGGCTGTCCAAAATTCCAATTGATCGAGCCGTCCGTGTAACTCACCGGCCCGCTGTAACCGCTCTGCAATTTATACTCGACCACGGTCGGCTCGAAGCCCGGCGCCGCAGGGCCATAAGAGCTGCTGCTGGCGCTGGCCAGCGTATTGGTATTGGGATCGTTGATGGAAGTGACGGTGTAACCGATAGTCGCGGTCGCGTTGAAATACGAGCCAAGCGTGTTGGCCGCATACGACAGCGCACTCTGGCGCGTCAAGCCGTAGGTGGAGTCGTTCCAGCCTGTGCCGGCCGGGTCGGTGAAATTAAAGCTGAACGTGATCGCCGCCTCGCTGGCGACAGGACACGCTAAAATCGCCGCGGCCAACAGTGCCATTCCTCCGCGCGTTATGCCGCGCCGTGGCAGGCATGAGGGAACCAGAGCGGCTTCGCCGTTTGGAATGTATGCAGTTCGCGTTTTCATGAGTGTTCTCCTACTGGCCGGATGACGTTTTCTTACACAGAAACAAACCATCTCCTTCTCGGGTCATCACAAGCCCTACACCAGTAGCCAGCACTCAACACGACACCTCAGCACGCTCGTGCGGCGACTGCCTTGAAGCGGTATTCTGACAACGGACGCACTTGCGTCAAGCGCAAAACGACTAAAGGCCGTGCCGGCGGTCGCCCGGCATGGCCCTCGTTGAAACCAACTCGAATTTTTAATGCGCCTGCTACTTCTCAGGAATGCGCGTGCCGCAGAAGCTGCGATAGTCGAAGAGCAGCGCCATCAACAACAGACTGAACAGCGTGGTGAACTTGAGTTTCGGTTCACCACCACCGAAACATCCTCCGCGCCTGCATCGTCAGGAGCCAAAACCCCACCGGCGGGCCTTGCGAATGCCCCCAAAGCCAAGCCCCACGGGCCGGGAAACCGCAACCGGCTCGCTTTTATTTTGGCGCGCCCGGCGAAGCATCTTCTGGAACTTGATGGTTTCGGTCTCCATGGAAACCGGCTGCTCCTCTGTAGTTCACGGGGCCTTACCTCTGTCACGACCACCGAGACCCCACAACAGTGTCGCACACGAAGTTTAGTTTCGTTGCGGTGTGTAGCGGTGTCAATCGCTGGGAAAGGGACCGGGTGGCCCCGGATTCACGCCTCGCCGAATTGCGCAAGATCATTATCTTCCGCCTTCTACTGCGGAACGGTTACTCCTCAGCTTTCACCGACACCTCGTCAAACCATACGCGTCCCGTGTGCCCACGAAAGAGGAGGTACAGGTTGAGGACACGGATGGGCTTCGTCGGGGAAATCTTCAGTGTGGCCTGGTTCCAGTCACGCGTGCCCGTTGGGAACGGCGAGTTGAGCGTCTTCATGATTGAGCCGTCGTCGCAGGTGGCGTCTGCATAGATGGCATATCCGGAGTCGGGCTTTCCTGCGACGTTCTCGGCCCGGCTCCAGGCGCTAATGACGATGGGCCGAGGTTCTTCTTGCTGAAGGTCGAACTGCTGCATAAGGCCGGCCTTTTGGCTTGACGAATCGTTCTCGCATCGCACCGCCTGTTTGCCGCCGCGCGGGTTGGTGGTATCCGTAACGAAGCCTTTACCGTAGGGCTGCCAGTCGGCAAGCACACGGCGCAGCGGGACGGTCACGGGCGGGATGGTCCAGGGGGCCGCCGCTATCTGCGCCTGCAACAGCGGTTCCAACGCAGCACGCGAGTCCGCCAGGACTAGCATGGTGTAGATATCGACGCGGGGGACGGTGTAGACGGTCGCGTCCCCTTTCGCTTCGCCTTCCAGCCATGCAGGCGGAGACTCGGGCGACAAGGCGAGGCATGCACACGATTTCCCCTTCATCAATACCTCGACCCGCTCCGCCGGCGCGATGGTCAGTTCTGTCTCGGCGTGCGGGGTGCTCATGAGTTCAAAGCCCGGGTTGTGGGCGAGGTTCTTCGGGTCGTCGGTGGCGTAGAGGCCCGGGACGGTCACCTTGTAGCGGAAATCGTAGTTCACCAGATGCACAGTCTGGACCGCCTTGCCGGGGCAATCCAGCACGTTGACCAGCGTCTTGCCCGGGTTCAGCACATGCACCTTCGGACGCAGCAGACGCACGAGATTCTCGGCAGGCAGGTCTTCGATTGGGCCCGGCGAAAAGACCACTTCTCCGCGTCCGACCGGCGTGCCGGAGCCGGTGTCCGCAGCCGTGAGGACAATCGCCTGAGTGCGACCTCGCTCGCCAGCGTGGGCATGGACCGTCAGGGTCAGGGCATCGCCGGGAACCAGGTCGAACGGAAGAGAACTGAACCAGTGCATCCGCTCGTCCTCAAAGTCGAGCTTGCCTTCGAAGACCACCTTGTCGCCCACCGCCAGACTGAAAGGGGACGTTCCGTTATTCTCATCCAGCATGCGAATGTGTGCGATATAGCGGCCTGCGAGCCCCGCGAAGCGGAGCGTCGCCAACCCAGTCTTCTGTTTGACGCGAAATTGTCGCCCATTCTCACGCTCGAACCCTTCCAGTTTCCATTGGGCCAGCGGAACATTGACGAGGCGAACTGCCTCCAGAAGTTGTTGGGCCGAGGCGTACGTGGCGGGCCTTCCTATCGGGTCAAAACTGGCGTATCCGCCGGTCAGGATGACCCGTCCACCGCGTTCCGCGAACCGCAGGATGCCCGCCGCCGTGGACTCGTCAAGATACAGCGCGTTCTGGACCACCAGCGTGTCAAGCCCACGCGTGCCGTCGCCGGTCAGGTCGGCGGCGACCACGACCTCGAAGGGAATCCCCGCCGCGATGAGGGCCTTCGCCAGGCCCTCGTTGTTCTGGGCCAGACGACCCTGGATTTGCGTTGCCGTGGAGTGGAAGATGCCTACGTTGGCCCCGGGCCGGGTGCCGGCGTAGAGCGACTCATGCGCGTGAAGGAAGGCGTACGACTGCTTGATGGCCCGATGGATGCGCTGGTGGAACGGGTCGTTCAGGTCCGTGATCGGTAGGGAAGGAAACAGGTTGTAGCAGGGGATGTAGGTCCCTCCGCACGCGGCGGCCTCCGCCGCGGCCAGCGAAAACTCCTCGGCGATCGGCGACGACAAATAGAAGAAGTGGTGCATCCCCTCGTGCCACGTCCGGATGCCGCGCTGCGCGGCAATCTTCTCGGGCAGATAGGCCAGAACACCCGTCGGCCGGCCGTGCGAGGCAGCCAGTCCGAGCTTGTAGCGGTACGCGTTGTTCTCAAACGGCGGGTGCGACATCGTCTCATAGAAGACCAGGTCCACCGCGCCGGCCTCCATGATGGCCGGCCCGTAACCCGACAGGCTGCCGAGGTTGGGTGAGATCAATAGCGGCGGCTGATGCTCCCGGTTGAAGGCGCGCAGCCCGGCGTAGTAGGCGATCAGCGCCTCGGCGTTGAAGGCCCGCCCTGCGGCGCCACGCGGCCCGCCTTCGCGTAAGGCGGGCATGCCGTCGCCAGCCTCGATGCTGTGGTCCGTCGCCCATTTCTTCCATGAGGCCACGGCCATCGGGTGGTGGTCTTCGTTGACGTACACGTTGTCGTAAAAGATCGCCGCGGTGTCGGGCGTGTCCATGACCTGCCCGGTGCACTGGCGCACGAACTCCGGCCAAGCCGGCGCGAAAAGACAGCCGTACCGCCGCACGGGGTTGTTGTAAGCGAGGAGCTCGCTGCCGTCGGGCTTCAATAGCACGGCACCCTTGAGTTGCGGGTGGTTGGCCATATCCTGGATGGTCATGGTGCGGCTGCACACGTACGACATGTAGCGCAGCCCTCGCTGGCGGGCATACTCAGCCGTCTGGGGCGAGTCGAACGCGCCTCCCTGGACGAGCGTCTGCCCGCCGTCGAGGAACAGGTCTACCAACGGACGCGTGTGCGTGGAATAGTGCAGACACCAGTAGAGTTTTCCTCGTTGGGCCCATTCGGGGAGATCCGGCTGTTCGGTCCAATGGGCTTGGGCCTGACCGAGAAGACAGATCCACAGCAACGCGACGAGGCACCGAGCAATGGACATCTTCAGTCTCCCTTCGCTTAAGGAAAGGAAAAAGGATAGGAATTTTGATTCCGGCCGCCGGAAGGGCCAAAGCTGGTTTGCGGCTTGCTCACGGCCCTGCGGGCGTAGCCCGTCGGGGCCGTGAGCAGGCCGCAAGGTTGCACCGAGGCAAAATCCCCGCCCGGCGCCTTGCGCTGGCTGCATCGGTGCCATCGTCGAGTTCATCGGTGGTTTCGGCGGCACTATAGATAAGCCGCCGCCGCCGCAAGCGCCAAGTCCGTTCCCATAAAAACACACTTTGAGTTTTACTGCGCCTGCACCTTTTTGGGAATGCTCATGCCGAGGAACCTGCAATAGACAAGGAACAGCGTCACCAGCAGCAGACCGATGGCCATCGAGAGCTTCAGGCCCGTCCGGCCACCCTTCTGCATTGCCACGACGGTTTCCACCGCCAGAAGACCGAACAGCGTGTTGATCTTGAGTTTCGGGTTCATCACCACCGAAACATCCTCCGCGCCTGCATCGTCAGGAGCCAAAACCCCACCGGCGGGCCTTGCGAATGCCCCCAAAGCCAAGCCCCACGGGCCGGGAAACCGCAACCGGCTCGCTTTTATTTTGGCGCGCCCGGCGAAGCATCTTCTGGAACTTGATGGTTTCGGTCTCTATGGAGACCGGCTGCTCCTCTGCATCGGCATTGTAAAGGTCGTAGCCGCAATCCACCATCGGCCGCGGGCGGTTTGCCGTGGCATCCTGCTCTTTTCTCTCCAGGGCAATTTTGAGACGGAGCAAGGCCAGGCCACACAAGCCTTTGTTTGAAAACCCTTCCTTGTCCTCGATGATTTTAATGAACTGCCGTCCAAAGGAAATCCCCTGTTCGGTAACCGTGCTGTCGGATACATTCTTGACCTCAAAAATGAACCAGGTGTTTCGCAAAGGCGTCTGCTTCTCGACAAACCGGATATCGTAGTCTTCGCCTTCTTTCGTCGAGTAACGCACCGCTTCCATAGTTTCCATGACAACCAGTATCTCACAAAACCCGGCCAAAAGCTACAACTGCTCGAAACCCATTTTGCCGCCATGAGCCGCGTGTTTTTGAGAAATAGTTGTTGCTTTCCCGCCGCAAATCCCTATGGTGTGTCTGCTCGCAGAGGCGAGATTTTAACAGTGAGTTGGTAGATTGTCAGGTAGCCCTCCAAAGCTGGTGATAATCCGAAACCCGAATAATCGGGAACAGTCACCGCTAAGCTCCCAAGGCAGCAGAAAGAAAAAAACATAATGGCTACAAAGCTGTTTGTAGGTAACCTGTCATTTAACACCACCGAAACCGATCTCCTGGATCTGTTCAAGACCGTCGGCACCGTCTCATCGTGCGACCTGATCTTGGACAAGTTCACCCAGAAGTCACGCGGGTTCGCCTTCCTCACCATGGCCACCCAAGAGGAAGCCACTGCGGCCATCTCCCAGATGAACGGCAAGGAACTCGACGGTCGCGCCCTGACCGTCAATGAAGCCCGTCCGCGCGAGGATCGTCCTCGTGGCGGTGGCGGCGGCGGCGGCTACGGCGGCGGCGCCGGTGGCGGCGGCGGCGGTCGCAGCAAGTTCGGCGGCAACCGCTACTAAGCCAGCGGCAACGTCAAAAGAACTTCGGTTCTAACAGAAGAGCGTCTCGTGCAAACGAGGCGCTCTTTTTGTTTGCCCCCGCTGCTATCTCGAAGCCGTGACCACCGTCGCATTTGGCTTCGTTTGGCTTCAAGCACGGTCAACTCTCGCCATGTCATTTTCAAATAACCTTCGGGTTTGCAATCCGTTGCAGCAAACTCCCGTTCTTCTCTATTTGGGTTCGTTTCGCAAAAACATGTTTTTTCACCGGCCCCCAGGCGGGTCGAGATGTTCGTATTACCGTGGAAAAACGGTGTTTTCCAGTCTTGGACGCGGCCATCATTTGGGTTCGTTTTGCAACGTCCTTCGTGCCGGCGGAACCGTTTCCGACAACAGGACTTGGGTACATAATCAGGAGTGCAAAACCATGCGGACATGCTGCAACAGGCGCTGAAAGTCCGCAAAAAGGCGGAATCGCGCATCGAAAAACGCCCTTTGGTCTTTCTGTAAACCTCCCGATGCAGTCGGGTAAAAAGGTGGATCGCGACGACGCTTCCAGGGTCAGCGGTGGCGGGACGCTGCCGCTCGGGTGTATCCGCCGCCACGGCTCCAAGCGGTGCATCAGATGGCGCCCCTGCCAATCGAGCCATCGTGCCATTGCAGTCGATAATGGGTTTCATACGGTCGGATTCACCCGGATTGGGTTGGATCGAACCGGATGGAACCGGCGGGCTGGTGTAGCGCAGGTTTCCAATCTGCGGTATCGCCCCGAAAGCTCTCGGGGCAGTGCCCGCGCACAAAAATTCACGTTTCGACGGCAGGAGACCTGCGCTACGGCATGGATACCCTGTTGCGCCTTTTCTCACGGCTGCCTCCCTGTATTCCGACTGCCTTCAGCCCTCTCACGTCTGCCAACTTCGAATCGCCGACCGCCAACTGCCTTCCGTCGCCATTCATCGTCGGGCGCAAGGTATAGAGATTTCTTTGTTATGTCAAGAGAACTTTGCTATTATGTCGCGCCGCAGCGCACGGCCGCCAACGCCACCGGCTCATGCCAGCGCAAAGACTATAGAGGCTGACCTTTTTTTTCGATGGCTTCGACTCAGCCGCTCCAGTGACCGTGAACTTTCGCAACAGCCGCTTGAGCCGTCTCATCAGAACAGGGGTCGGCCGGGATGGACAGCGATTACTCGTCCTGAAACATCTTGTCCGTAACCAGGTTCATTTTTCTCAATCGGTCATGGAACAGGGGGTATTTCTTGAAGACCGGTTTCAAACCAAAAACATCCTTGCCCTCGCCGTCTTTCTTGATGAACCCGTGGACAAACAGATCATTGAAAACAATCTGGGGATGATCCTCTCCATCAATGCCGCGGATTTCGGTAATGCAGACGACCTTGCGGCTACCGTCCGGCATCCGCTGCATCTGCACAATGACCTGAAGGGTCAAGCCAATGATTTTCCTCACTTCCTGCGGCGACAGGTTGATCCCCGACATCAGGATCATGGTTTCCATGCGGGAGACCACCTCCCGGGGGGAATTCCCATGCACAATGCCGATCGTCCCTGACAAGCCGATGGACATGGCTTGCATCATGTCAATGGATTCGGAGCCTCTGACTTCGCCCAAAACCAAACGGTCGGGGGCCATGCGCAGGGCGTTGCGGATCAAATCCCGCAAAGAAACCTCACCGCGGCCGTCCCTGTCCGCGCTCTTGGTCTCCAAAGAAACCCAGTTCGCCTGGTGCAACTTCAACTCCGCTGAGTCCTCGATGGTGATCACCCGTTCGTCCGGGGCAAAATAATGGGCCAGCATCTGCAAGGCGGTGGTTTTCCCAACGCCGGTTCCGCCGGAAATAATCATGTTCAGCTTGGCCTTGACACATGCGCCCAGGAAATCCAGTCCTTTTCGATTCAGTGTGCCCACCCGGATCAAGTCGTCCGCCGTCTGGATTTCCCTGGAAAATTTCCGCAGCGTGACGGACACGCCAAAACGGGAAATCGGCTGAATGATCGTATTGATGCGCGTGCCGTCCTCCATGCAGACATCCGCATAAGGGTTTTCTCCATCCACCCGTTTGCTTCTGGCGGCGTATATTCCCCGGACCCACCTCAACACATCCTCTTCGCTGGCAAACGAAATCCCGGTCAGGATCTTTTGTCCGTTCTTCTCCGCAAAGACCTTGTGCGGCCCGTTGATCATGATCTCCGAGACGGCGGGATCGTTCAGCAGCTTCTGCAACATGGCCTGACTATTTTCTTTTTCCATGATCGTAGCGGGACTGTCTCACGGTCACCACGACGTCACAATGTCTTTCGTGAAAGCCGAGAGCCGGCCGTTCACCTCCCAAATCCGCAGCCAGCAGTCGCGCCCTTCGAAGAGCTCCGTCATCTCGTCATTGCCCAGGGAGCGGACTTCAGCGGGCGTGATGCGGATTGGTTTGTGGGCCACGCGGAAGCGGTCTCCACCGAAGTTGGGAAGGTGGACCAGTTCGGGCGAAAGGACCAGCAGCCGGACCTTCGTATCGCCTTGCTCACTCCGCGTAATCCGCATGGGATAATAGAGGAACCGCGTGGCAAAGCGATACTGGATCGCCTCCTTGGTCTTGACCTCGGTGCTCAAGTCAACGACGTCGAACACGAACCATTGGTACCGGTCGCGCAGGTAATCTCCCACAACGGCCTTCATTGGATCGGGGATAGCCGGGTTATCCACGCCGGATTTGCGGAGGTAGCCCTCGACCCAGTCAACAAATCCGCGCAGGTTCAACACATGCGTGACGGAGATGTCGTGGGAGCCGATCTTGTCGTGAAACGTAACCTCTCCGGCGGGTGGTGGTACGAAGTTCCCACCGCCGCCTGCCGCGCCAGGCGCCCCGGTAGCGGCGGGCATCGCCACACGACCCAGTTTATTGTTGATGAGTGCCGTGGCCTTGACGAAGGCGTCGAAGTTCCCCTTGGCGACTTTCGGCTCACTGGGCAACGGGAGGACTTCGAGCACTTTGGTCGCTTTGGAGACCTTTATGTCCTGGCATAACAGCAGGATCTCCTCGCGGCCGTTGTAGGCGATCATAGCCCGCTGATCCGGCTCATAGACCTCCACCATCGGGATGAATGGGATTCCACAGCAGTCGGCCAAGGCTAATGGCGCCGTTACGATCAGCGCCAAAATCGCAAGCACCGCAAACTTGTTCATCAAGACCTCCTCTCAACAGTGGCTTCAGCGGCATTGTAGGCGGCTGTGACTGCTGCGCAAGCGCGAAGTTCGCCCGCCAAAATCACAAGGGCCATGCCGGTTGCCCGGCATGGCCCTCGTGGAAACGAATTTTGCGCTACGGTTTACTTCTCCTCAGGGATGCGCATGCCGTAGAAGCTGCGATAAACGAAGAACAGCGCGATGAGGAAGAAGACCGAGCCGATGCCGGTCTTCAAGGCCTGATTGGTCATGGTCACCGCGATCTCGACGGCGAGCAGGCCGAAGAGCGTGGTGAACTTGATCACCGGGTTCATTGCCACGGAGGAGGTGTCCTTGAAGGGATCGCCCACGGTGTCGCCCACGACGGTGGCGGCATGCAGGTCGGTGCCTTTTTGGCGGAGGTCCACTTCGACGATCTTCTTGGCGTTGTCCCACGCGCCGCCGGCGTTGGCCATGAAGATGGCCTGGAACAAGCCGAAGAACGCGATACCGATGAGGTAGCCGATGAAGAAGTAGGGGTTGAAGAACGGCAGCGCCAGCGCGAAGCAGAACACCACAATGAAGATGTTCCACATGCCCTTCTGCGCGTATTTGGTGCAGATGGCGACGACTTCCTTGCTGTCCTTGTCGGAAGCGGTGGTGGCGTCGAGCTTCATGTGCTCTTTGATATAGACCACCGCGCGATACGCGCCGGTCACGACCGCCTGGCAGGAAGCGCCGGTGAACCAGTAAATCACCGAGCCGCCCATGATGAGACCGAGGATGATCTCCGGCTGCACGATGGAGAGCTTGCTCACGACGCCGCCAAACATGTTCTCGAGCAGCATGATGATGCCGAACACCATCGTGGTGGCGCCGACGACTGCCGTGCCGATGAGCACCGGCTTGGCGGTGGCCTTGAAGGTGTTGCCCGCGCCGTCGCCCTTTTCGAGCTGGTGCTTGGCGTTCTCGAAGTCGGCGTCGAAACCGAAGTCCCGCTTAATCTCTTCCTTGATGCCTTTGCGGCCTTCGATCTGACTCAACTCATAGACCGACTGGGCGTTGTCCGTGACCGGGCCGTAGCTATCCACCGCGATGGTCACGGGACCCATGCCGAGGAAGCCGAACGCCACGAGGCCGAACGCGAAGATCGGCGCGGCAAACAGGAACTTCTCCGGCATGACGCCGAGCAGGGCCGGGTTCTGGGAGAAGTGGTAGGAAACGAACATGAGCAGCATGATGACGAGGCCCATCCAGAAGGCCGAGAAGTTGCCGGCCACAAGGCCCGACAGGATGTTCAGCGATGCGCCGCCGTGCTTGGAGCAGTTCGTGACTTCGCGGACGTGACGCGAGCTGGTGCTGACGAAGATCTTGGTAAACTCGGGAATCAACGCGCCCGCCACCGTGCCGCAACTGATGATGACCGAGAGCACCCACCAGAGATCGCTCAGAGCCGCACCGGAGGCGCTTTTGAAGTCACCGAGCAGCAGTTTGCTGGCGAGGAAGGTGATGGCGATGGAAACCGCCGAGGTGATCCAGACGAGGTGGGTCAGCGGGGCTTCGAAGTCGAAATCCTTCTTGTTGCCAAACATGCTCTTGCTGATGGCTTCGTTGAGGAAGTAGGACACCAGCGAGGTCACGATCATCAAGGCGCGCATCGTGAACAGCCAGATGATGAGCGTCGCGCAGATGGTCGGGCTGGCGGCGAGGGCGAGCGCGAGGAACGCGATCAACGCCACGCCGGTCACGCCGTAGGTCTCGAAACCATCAGCGGTCGGTCCGACGGAGTCGCCGGCGTTGTCACCAGTGCAGTCGGCGATGACACCAGGGTTCTTCGGGTCGTCCTCGGGCAGTTTGAAGACGATTTTCATCAAGTCGGAGCCGATGTCGGCGATCTTGGTGAAGATGCCGCCGCAGATACGCAGCACGCTGGCGCCGAGGGATTCGCCGATGGCGAAACCGATGAAGCAGGGGCCGACGAGTTCGCGCGGGAGGAACATCAGGATGCAAATCATGAAGAACAGTTCCACGCAGACCAGGAGCAGGCCGACGCTCATGCCGGAACGGAGCGGAATGCCGAGGGTGGCAAACGGGTTGCCCTTCAGCGCGGAGAAGGCGGTGCGGGAGTTGGCGACGGTGTTGATGCGAATGCCAAACCATGCCACACCGTAGGAGCCGAGGATGCCGAGGATGGACGCGAGCAGGATGACCACGACATGGCCCACGGTATTCCCTTGCAGCACACCGAAGTAGTAAACCATGCAGCACGCGATCAGGACCCACAGGATCGCAAGGAACTTGCCCTGGGTGAACAGGTAGGTTTTGCAGGTTTCCCAGATCGAGTTGGAAACCTTGGCCATACTGTCATGCACCGGCAGGGCCTTGGTCTGCACGTATTGCAGCAACCCGAAAGCCGAGCCGATCGCGCACATGACGATGCCGAGATACATCAGCATGGAACCGCTGATGCCGCCCAGACCGTCAAACTTGACCGAGCCGAGGTCGGGAATCTTGATGTCAGCCTCGCCGGCCATTGCACCAGCCGTGCCGGCCAGCGTCAGCAGCGCCATCGTCAGCCAGCTCGAATACCGGCCCAAACGGGTCCACATCGAATTACGTGTCACAGAGTTCATCGCGTTCATTGTCATTGTCTTCTTAAGTTCTTGTCTTCGTTCCGGCCTTCGCCGCGCCAGGATACAACAATTCTGCGCGTTTAACCGAAAATCGGAAGCGCGCACACTAACGGTTCCCACGCGGGCAATGCAAGCAGATTTCAAATCCGGATCGTGACAAACGGGTCACAATTTTCTCCTGACAACCGAAATCCGCTAAATGAAATCACTTGTATTACTGACGCCCAATTTTTACTCTGCCATTTATGCGGACTGGAGAGAACATCAGCCTCTCTGCGACAGGGAAATTCTTGCGCCACATCGTTGTGATCCGGCGTGGCGCATCAACACTGGAGAACGCATGAACCGAACAACATCCGCGGTAACGAGCTTTTGCATCAGTCTTTCGCTTGCGCTGGCCGGCCATTCCGCCGCCGGCGCCGCCGGGCCAGATCCTGCGGCCAGCACACACATCGGGGCTCAGCAATGGCTGCAACAAGGGCAGGCTTGGCTGGCTCAAAATAAATACGCCGAAGCGATTCAGTGCCTCGACAAGGGCCTTGCCATCTCGACGGACCCGGCGACTTCTTCCGAAACCAGACGGCTTTTGGCGGACGCCTACGCTGCATGGCTGCAATCCCTGCAAGTAACCCGGTATCAGCTTGCCAACCAGGCCATCTCGGCACAGGAACGGCTGGCTCAAATCCAACAGGAGGTGGAGCAGGCCAAACAAGCCCTGGCCGATTTGGCGGCGCAGCGAAAGGCGGCACTGAACAGCCACGGCAAGAGCAAGGTCGTCGTGGACCCCGTCGCCCAACGCGATCAAAATGTACACGAACTCAAAATCGTCACCGGCACGGTCGCGCTCAATAAACAGACGAAATTCATTGCCGCGCTCAAACAACAATTGGCCGCCTTGGAGGTTCAGATCACTGATGTTCAGTCGCGCGCGCCAACTCCGACCACCCTCAGGATCACGCTGGCCACCTACGGGCCCAAGGACGTGACGGTGGCTGCGCAAAACCTGGTGCATGACGACAAGGCCACTATCTGTGCATCCGCGAATACTTTTGGATGGTCTGAGGACCAGTTTCCCCATGCTGCGCTCAAAATCTCCTACGAACTGCGTGGTGAAAAGAAAGAGGTCAACGTGCCGCAAGGATGGAAGGTCAAACTCCCCAGCGCGCAGTTGATATCACCCCCGGCCTCGATACCCGATCCACCCTGGTATGAAACATACGCCGCGTGGTTGCTGGGAGGCGTCGCGGCGTTGTTGTTGATCGTCTCTACGTTCTGGAAGCCGAAATTAGAAAAGCCGGAACCCTAGGACTCGTCCGGGCACGCTCTTTCATCCCTCCGCAGGGTTTGACAAGACAGGGATAAACCGGCATAGTCTGGGTGTTCGCCACCGAAATGCGAAGATGCAGCGGTTGTTCGGTGCAGTTCCCATTTCGGCGGCGATTATTTTTTATGCAACAAATTCGTAATATCGCCATTATCGCGCACGTGGACCACGGCAAGACGACGCTCGTGGACTGTCTGTTGAATCAGTCGGGGACGTTTCGCGCCAACCAGCACGTCGAAGAGCGCATGATGGATTCCATGGACCTTGAACGCGAGAAAGGCATCACGATCAGGGCCAAAAACGCCAGCTTTCACTTCAAGGCCAGCGACGGCGTCGATTACAAGGTCAACATCGTGGATACGCCCGGCCACGCGGACTTTGGCGGCGAGGTCGAACGGATCATGAACATGGTGGACGGTTGCCTGCTGGTGGTGGACGCGTTCGACGGTCCGCAGGCGCAGACGCGGTTCGTGCTGCGCAAGGCGCTCGAAGCCGGCCTGATGCCCATCGTGGTGGTGAACAAGATTGACCGTCCCAATTCCAACCCCCTAGGCGCGCACGACAAGGTGGTGGACCTCATGCTGGAGTTGCACGCCAACGACCAGCAACTGAATTTCCCGACGATCTACGCCAGCGCCAAGGACGGCTTCGCCAAACTCGCGCTTGCCGACGAAAGCCGCGACATGAAGCCGCTTTTCGAAGCGATCATCAAGTACATCCCCGCCCCGAAAGCCGATGTCGCGGCGCCGTTGCAGATCCTCATCGCGAACCTCGACTATAACGATTACGTGGGCCGCATCGCGCTCGGCAAGATTTACGGCGGCAAAATCAAACAGGACGACTCGGTGGTGTGCATCCGCAAAGACGGCCGCCGCGAACGGGCGCGCGTGACGAAGCTTTACTCGTTCACCGGCATGCAGCGGGTCGAGTTGGAGGAAGCCAGCGCTGGCGACATCGTCGGCCTCGCCGGTTTCGAAGAGGTCTCCATCGGCGAAACCATCGTGGACAACGAATCGCGCGATCCGATGCCGTTCGTGGAAATCGATCCGCCGACGATTGAGATGCAGTTCGCCGTCAACAACGGCCCGCTGGCCGGCCGCGAAGGAAAATTCGTCACCGCCCGCAACATCCGCGAGCGCCTCTATCGCGAGACGCGCACTAACATCAGCCTTGCCGTCCGCGACACCGACGACGGCAACGTCTTCATCGTCAGCGCCCGCGGCGAAATGCAGATCGCCGTGCTCGTGGAGCAAATGCGGCGCGAAGGCTTCGAGGTGCTCGTGTCGCGCCCCGAAGTCATCTATCGCGCCGGCCCGACCGGCCAGATGCTGGAACCGATCGAAACACTGTGGCTGGAAATCCAGCAGGACCATCTCGGCGACATTCTCCAAAATCTCGCCGCCCGCAAGGCCGAGGTCACCAACATGAACCACCACGGCAGCCAGACCGGCACCGGCGGCCACGTGACGGTGGAGGCGGTCATGCCAACGCGCGGCCTCATCGGGTTCGAGTCGGACCTTGTCAACATCACGCGCGGCACCGGCGTCATGTCGCACTTGTTCAAGGAATACGGCCAGTTGCGCGGTGAGATTGACACGCGCCGCGGCGGCGTCCTCATTGCGACCGAGGACGGCATCGCCACGGCTTACGCGCTCGATTACATCCAGGAACGCGGACGCATGTTCATCGGCCCGAGCGAAGCGGTTTATCAGGGCATGATCGTCGGTGAAACGGGCCGGCCTGAAGACATCGCCGTCAACGTCTGCCGCACGAAGAAGCTCTCCAACATGCGCAGCCAGGGCGACGGCAAAGGCATTCAACTTGAACCGGCACTGAAGATGAGCCTGGAGCGCTGCATCGAATACATCGGCCCCGACGAATTCGTCGAAGCCACGCCCAAGAACCTCCGGTTGCGCAAACGCATGCTCAGGGAACTCGATCGCCGCCGGAACGAACCGCGGCGGGCGGCGGCTGCGGCAGCGCAGTAAACGCGGCTTGGCCACAGCGGGCGGGAGCTGAACGCAGAGGCGTGGCGGACGCCGGGAAAAGCAGAGGATTTTGAGTTTTGGATTCGTTGATGACGATTTTGAATCTCCAATCTCCGCGAATCTTTGCGCCTTTGCGTTGAACATGCCACCACGCACCACGCACCACGCTCTACGCTCCGCGTTCCGTTTGCTTGCCCGCCATTTCGGTCCGCAACGCTGGTGGCCGGGCAACACGCCCTTCGAGGTCTGCGTCGGCGCGATTCTCACGCAAAACACCGCCTGGACCAACGTCGAGAAAGCCATCGCCAGCCTCCGCCGCGCCCGCGCCCTGACGCCGCCACGACTGCGCGCCCTGCCCCACCGCCGCCGCGCCGCGCTCATCCGCCCCGCCGGCTACTTCAATGTCAAGGCCCGCCGCCTGCGGTCGTTCCTGGATTTCCTGCACGACGGGTTTGGCGGCAGTTTGCGCCGCATGTTCCGGCTGCCAACGGCGGAGTTGCGGGAGAAGCTGCTCACCGTCAACGGCATCGGCCCGGAGACGGCCGACTCGATCCTGCTCTACTCCGGCGGCCATGAGAGTTTTGTCGTAGACGCCTACACGCGCCGCATCCTCGCGCGCCACGGCTGGGCGAAGCCGGACGCCGACTACCACGACCTCAAGGCGCTCTTCGAGCAATCGCTCGCCGGGAATCCCAAATTTCAAATTGCAAATCTCAGATCCGACGCCCCCGTTCCCACGGGTCACCCGCACTCCGGCATGTCGCGCCTAAGCGCGCGGCACTCCGCGCGGGCGCGGCTGTACAACGAGTATCACGCGCTGATCGTCGCCACCGGGAAACACTACTGTCTCTCGCGCAAGCCACGGTGCGAAGCGTGCCCCCTCCGCTCCTTGCTGCCACGCAGCGGGGCGCGGAGATTATGACGACCGTTTCTTCTGCCGCCGGCGTGCTTTGTCGCGGGCATTACGAAGTCGGAGGAAATCCTTGAGTTGTGGCAGCGTCCCGATGTCCTTCTTGCGTCCAAGCGTCTCCTTGCTCTTGACGATGTCTGCCAGATCGAGCGCCTTGATCTCTGCGCTGCCCAAACGGACGCGCTGCGCGCGCCGCCATGCGGCGCGAAATGAATCCAGGCCGGTCACGCTGAGCACCACATCAACGATTGTCTCATCCGGCAGGTGAACCTGGACACCGTGCCATTCGGTGAAAAGCGCGAAGCCACCCGCTTGCTTGGCGACAGCGGCAAGCTGAAAGAAATCAAGCTTCTCCAACCAGATGTCGAAGTCGTTGGTGAAAACATTGGCACCTTGCAGCGCCGCGGCGGAGACGCCGACAGCCATAAACGGGATGCGATGCCGTTTCAGCGCCGTGAGGAACTTTTCGACTTGGATTGCGGAAGCCATGAATTAAGCGATGATTGGAGCCGCTGCATCGGGGTCCATTGCATAGAGATGCAGAACAACATCAACTCGTTGCTGTCCACGCCCGGCGCCAGCGGACGCAACCGCGCCGCCAGCCGCGCCGCGGCTTTCGCCTGGCGTTCGAGTTTCCGTTGAGCGGTCATGACGCGCCAAAATTATCACGTTCGGCGGCCCTGCGCCAAGCCTTGTTCCGCTCTCGCACGGGCCGTCACGGTTCCGTTGCGCGACGCGTCTTGCTTGCGCCGGGCATCTGGCATAGAGTGTGCGGCACTGCCATGCGAGCGATCTTCTGGATTGGAGTGGTCGCGCTCGGAGTGGTGAGCGCCGGGACGTCAATGGACGCGGCTTCACCGACCACCGCCGCGGAACCGTCGAGAAAGCCGGTCTATGTCATTCCCATCCGTTCGGATATTGACGCGCCGCTGGTCTATGTAGTGCGACGCGGCGTGAAGGAAGCCGAGCGCGCCGACGCGGAGGTGATCGTGCTGGACATGGACACCAACGGCGGGCGCGGAGATGCGATGGGCGAGATCATGGACGTGCTCGGCAAGTTCAAGGGCGACACCTACACATTCGTCAACAACAAGGCTTACTCCGCCGGCGCCTTCATCGCAGCCGCCACCAAACACATCTACATGGCGCCCGGTTCCGTGATCGGCGCAGCCACCCCGATGATGATGATGCCAACCGGCGACTCGGCCAATATCCCGGAGGCGTATCAGAAAAAGTTCACGTCCGCCTATGCGGCGAAAATCCGCGCCGCAGCGCAGCAGAACGGCCACAACCCCGACGTGGTCAATCAGATGGTGGATAGCAGCTCCGATCTGGTGGTTGACGGAAAAGTTGTCAAACCGGAGGGCAGTCTCCTCACGTTGACCAACATCGAGGCGGAAAAAAAATACGGCCAGCCGCCAAAGCCGTTGCTCTCCAGCGGCACGGTCAAGGACATGGACGCGTTGCTGGACCAGACCAAGCTGAAAGGCGCCGAGGTTGTAAGGATCGAACCCACTGGCGCGGAAACGCTTGCCGACTGGATCAACACGCTATCGCCCATTTTGCTGGCCTTGGGCGCGCTGGGGATTTATCTGGAGTTCAAGCTGCAAAGCTTCGGCCTGATCGGCGTGGCGGCAGTGGCGTGCCTGTTGTTGTTTTTCTTCGGCCAATACATCGCCGGCCTCAGTGGCTACGAATACGCGCTGCTGTTCCTGGTCGGCGTGGTGTTGCTGGCCGTGGAGGTTTTTGTGCTGCCCGGCCATATCGTCAGCGGAATGCTCGGCACGATGTTCATTTTGGTGGCCGTGGTCATGGCGATGGTGGACCAGTATCCCGGCGGGCCGTGGGTGCCGGCGTTTCCCGATTTGCGGCGTCCGCTGATCAATCTCGGCCTGGCGGCGGCGCTGGCGATGTTCATGATCGCCTTCGCCGCGAAATTTCTGCCGCGCACCAGCGCATGGGACCATCTGGCGCTGAAGGCGACCAGCGCGGGCGCGATCACGTCGCCCACGGCCGATCTGCTGCAGCAGGATTTGCTTGGCAAGGAAGGCATTGCCATTTCCTTTCTGCGGCCCGCCGGCAAGGCGATGTTCGGCGGCCAACTGGCCGACGTCGTCACCGAAGGAGACTTGATCCCCAAGGATGCGCGTGTGAAGATCGTCAAGGTCGAAGGAAACCGCGTTGTGGTAACAAAGGTTTAAAAGCCATGTGGGAATGGATTGTTTTGTTGCTGGTCGTCGGGCTGGTGCTCGTGATCGTGGAGGTGTTTCTGCCAAGCGGCCTTTTCGGCGTCGCCGGCGCGCTCTGCCTGGTCGTCGCCATCACCATGACCTACTCGGACTACGGCGTTGCGGCGGGCACGTGGCTGCTGGGCGGCGTGATCATGGCGATACTGGTGGGCTTGGTGTTGTGGATCAAGTTTTTCCCAAAGACGCCGACCGGCCGGCGCATGATGCTCGACCAGACCAGCGGCAACATTGAGCCGGAGCGTGATTTCGAGGCGCTGCTACAGAAGCGGGGCGTGGCCCGCAGCCATCTTCGGCCGTCCGGCATTGCCGAGATCGAAGGCCGGCGCGTGGATGTGGTGAGTGAAGGCGGGATGATCCCGCCGGACACCAACATTCAAGTCGTGGCGGTGGATGGAACAAGAATCGTCGTGCGGAGAGTTTAGAAAAGGAGAATCATCATGAACAATGTCGCGAGTTTATTTGGCGTCTTGATTGCCGGCGTCGTCGGCGTCTTCGCGTTCATCGCCATCATACTTTTCCTCTACTTCCTCAACGTCTGGATTCGCGCGCTGGCGGCGCGTGCGCCGGTGTCCATCGTATCGCTCATCGGCATGAAACTGCGGCGCGTGCCGGTCGGACTCATTGTGGACAACCGGATCACGGCAGTGAAAGCCGGCATTGATCTCACCACCGATCCGTTGGAGGCGCACTACCTCGCCGGCGGCAACGTCGAGCAGGTCGTGCTCGCTCTCATCGCCACCAAGAAAGCCGGCATCACGCTAAACTGGGACCGCGCGTGCGCCATCGACCTCGCCACGAAAGGCACCAGCAAGACCGTGCTCGATGCCGTGAAGGCTTCGATCAATCCGCGCATCATTGACTGCCCCAGCACAAGCAGCGGCCGCACCACCATTGACGGCGTCGCCAAGGACGGCATCCAGCTCAAGGTCAAGGCGCGCGTCACCGTCCGCACGAACCTCGACCGGTTCGTCGGAGGCGCGACCGAGGAAACCGTCATCGCGCGCGTCGGCGAAGGCATCGTCGCCGCCATCGGTTCCGCCGACTCCTACAAGCACGTTCTGGAAAACCCGGAGCGCATCAGCAAGACCTCGCTCGAAAAGGGCCTCGACGCGGGCACCGCGTTCGAGATTCTCTCCATTGACATCGCCGACGTGGATGTCGGCGAGAACATCGGCGCCCGTCTGAAGCTCGACCAAGCCGAGGCCAACAAGCGCATGGCGCAGGCTGACGCCGAGGTCCGCCGCGCCGCCGCCGTCGCGCTCGAGGCGGAGATGAAGGCGCGCACGCAGGAAATGCAGGCGAAAGTCGTCGAGTCCGAAGCCCAAGTGCCGCTCGCGATGGCCGACGCATTCCGTCAAGGCAATCTCGGCGTCATGGATTTCTACCGGATGCGCAACATCCAATCGGATACCACCATGCGCCAGTCCATCGCCGGCGACGAAAAGCCCAAGCAACAGTAAGTCATGCAAATGACGCCGCTCATTGCTTCCGGCGACGAGTTGATCAAACTGATCATCTTCGTGATCATCGCGGCCGTTTACGGTTTCGGTAAATTGCTACAGAAAGGTCAGCCGGAGATGCCGGAGGAACTGCCGCGGCCGCGTCCGCCGGCTCCTGCGCCGCCGCGCCGGCCGCCGGTTGCATCGCCGCCGGTCGTCATCCAACGGCAGTTTCCATCGCAACAGCCGTCGACCCGGCGCGCGTTGACGGAAGATCAGGTTCAGGAGGTGCTGCGCCGGATGCGCGTGCCGCCGCAACGGCAGGTTCCGCCGCCCAGGCCACCGGTCGTGGAAACCGTTGAGCCGGAAGCGCGACGACTCGTCAAACTGCATCGTGAGGAACCGGAGTTGCCCTCCACGCATCCGGAACTGGCGCCGCACGAAGTCGAACTGCCGTCCATTCATCCCGAAGACACTGCCCGCGAGACAAGACCGCCCTCCGCCCAGCCGCCAAAAACCGCCGCGCCGCAGCCGCCCGACGTTGCCGTCGCTGTTCGCGCGTCCGCCTATCGCGCGCAACTCCGCAACCGCACCGACGTGCGCCGCGCCATCGTGCTGCGCGAACTGCTCGGTCCGCCGCTGGCGTTGCGCCAGGATTGGTGAAATCAGTTGCGCGCCCGCCCCGACCTGACTAGTATGCGCCCCGCTTTTGCGAGTGCCGGCGTGGCGGAATGGCAGACGCGGCGGACTCAAAATCCGCTTCTCGCAAGGGAGTGGGGGTTCAAGTCCCTCCGCCGGCACCATCTTCCCTTTGCCCTGTAGGTTCGTCGAAAAATTGTCTGCTGGCTGATGCCGGCACACTGTTGCCATCAGGAGATATTTCCATGCGTGATCATACTTGGCGCACAGGCAAAGTTGGGGTGCTTTTGTCCCTGCTATCCTCCTTGGGTTTGAACTTGGCGACGTTCGCTGCATCGTCTCCAACTCCACCGGTCGATGCAGATTTGCTGCTTCGTGAAGGCACAATTCATGACGGTTCGGGGGCAAAGCCAGCGGTCGGCGACGTGGCGGTTCGCGAGGGCCGGATCGTGGCCGTTGGCAAGTTCATGCTGGGGAAAATCGGCCGCACCATTAACTGTCGGGACATGATTGTCGCGCCGGGGTTCATTGATGTCCACACGCACACCGACGGAACGATTGACCAACCGGGCGCTCGCCCGTGCTTGAACTACCTTATCCAAGGTTGCACCACGATGATCACGGGCAACTGTGGCGGCGGTCCGGTGGATGTGGCCAAGTTTCTCGCCGGCCTTGAGACAAACAGCCCGGGCGTCAATATCATGGCTCTGGTTCCCCACGGGTCGATCCGCAGCAAGGTCATGGGCGGCCAACGACGCGCACCGACGGCAGAGGAGTTGGAGCGCATGAGGAGCGTGGTCGGCCAAGCCATGCGGGACGGCGCGTGCGGCATGTCCACCGGACTGATCTACCCGCCCGGCTCTTACGCTGAAACCGACGAACTCATCGCCTTGGCCCGGGTGGTGGCGGCCCACGGCGGCGTCTATGCGAGCCACATCCGCGACGAAGCCGACCATCTTCTGGAGGCGGTGGCCGAGGCGATCCGCATCGGCCGCGAATCGGGCGCCCCGGTTCAAATCTCACACTTCAAGTCCATGGAGATTCCCAACTGGGGTCGCCTCCGCGGCGCCGCCGCCATGATCGAGAAGGCGCGCGCCGAGGGACTCAAGATCACGGCCGACCAGTATCCCTACACGGCCAATTCCTTCTCGTTGGTCAACGCGACGCTGCCCGAGGCCCAAATCCAGTGGTGCAAGCGGGAAGACCTTGGCCAGCGAATGGCGGGCGACCCCGAGTTCGCCGCGCTGGTCCGGCGAGTGATTGCCGATCGGCTCGGCCGTTACGAGAAGATCGTGATCGCGGCCAGTAAGAAGTTTCCGGATTATGCCGGCAAGAGCCTGAAGGAAATCGCCGACGGGGAGAAGATCGCGACGGTGGATCTTGTGCTCAAGATCGTCGCCCAGGAAGCTCCCGAGGTGGTCTGTCATTCGATGTCCGAAAAGGATGTGCGCTGGGCGATGGCGTTGCCGTGGGTGGCCACGGCCTCCGACGGCGCGGCGCGCGCACTGAATCCGAGCGAACATCATCACCCCCGCAATTTCGGGACCTTCGCGCGAAAGATCGGCCGCTACGCCATTCAGGATCGGATTATCCCGTTGCCACAAGCCATCCGCAGCGCGACCGGCCTGCCTGCCGACATCTTCGGCATCCCTGAACGCGGCTACCTTCGCCCCGGCTATCACGCCGACATCGTGGTCTTCGACCCAGCCACCTACCGCGACCAAGCCACCTTCGACAAGCCGCAAGAATACGCGACCGGTGTGCGCTATGTTTTTATCGCGGGGCATGCAGCCGTGGATGATGGCAAGCCCGGCGCGAAACTGTTCGGCGGCGCCCTCCGACATCGCTCCGCGAAGCCAGAAGAACCCGCCGGCAAAAACAGGGCGTCCTTTGAGGTGCGCGTTGAGGCTGACGAGATCGTTTGCCATCTGCCCGCCTATGAAGTGACCAACAACGGCTCGGGAATGTTCTGGGGTTCGGGCAGCCCTCAAATCGCGCGGGTGGGCGGCCAACTTTTCGTCAGTGCCTTCGAACACGTGCCGGGATGCGCGCCGCTCAACAACGCGAGGTGGGCTTTGTATGAGCGTGGGGCGGACGGCTGGCGGTTGTGCCAGCGCGATGAGAAAAATCGCACGCGCGAACCTTGTCCGCTCTGCGTCAACCACTCGGGCCGGCTGCTGATGTCGGCCAACCCGACGTTGGCCCCCTGGATTCCCGCGCCCGCCGATGCCGAGAAACGCCAAATGACTTCCATGGGCAACGGCGATCTTCGCCGCACATCGACCGGCGGACCTGCGCGCCCTGAGTTTCTGGAATTCGAACCGGCCCATCCGGAGCAAGCGCCCAAACATCTCGTCCCGTCGTGGAATGGCATGCCCAAGTTCACCGAACATTCGTATCGCACCTTCGCCGCCGACGGGGCTAATGGTGAGTTCATCCTTTTCCAAAATATCGGCTCGACGCATTCGCAATGGGCGTTTCTCGACAAAGCGGGCAGTTGGAAAATCGGGGAACTGGTGTGGCCGGAAGGGGAGGATCCGCGATATGCGCCTTACCATGATCAGCGGGCACGGGTGAACTATCCCAACGCGATCCTCCACAATGGCGAAGCGCATTTCATCGGCACGTCGCCCTACAACATCTGGAAACGGATTGACCCGCTGAAAACCGAGACTTGGGGCCGGGAGAAATGGGGCTGGCGCATGCGCAAACTCCATTACACTTGGACGCCCGACATCACGACCCATCCCTTCACACCATGGATCGTCGTCGCCGACACGATGGACGACGGAGGCACCCTGACCTTGGGCGATACCTGGCTCGCGGCCGATGGCCGGGTGCATATCGTGTGGATGCAGAACCCCATCCATCCGAAGCTGCGCGACGTTTACTTTCCTGATATCAAGCGGGATTGGCAGCTCTGGTATGGAGTTTTAAAGGAAGGGAAGGTGCTCCAAAAGCGGGCACTCTTCAGCGGTGGCGAAACCACAGGCCCGATGCAACCAACGGGCCGGCCCCGGTTCCACATCGCCCCGGACCAGACACTTTACATTCTCTACAACGTCGTAGGAACCACGCCCGCCACCAAGGCGCAAACCGGTAGCTACGCGGTGCGGGTCGAAGCGGACGGTTCCATCTCAACCGCGGTTCGCATTCCCTTGCAGCGTCCGCTGACGGACACCTTCTTCACCGCCTCGCCCCGCGCCGGCAATCGGCTTTCCGAAGCGGCGGATCTGCTCATCGCCGACACCGTGGACGGCCAGCCGGTGGCGCGTTATGCCCGCATTCGCTTCTGCCAGCCAAACTAAGGATGCGACTGAGTGCGGAGTGTAATGGAACAGGTCTTGGATAGGCGATGCCGGTCGATTTTTGACGTTTGACACGCTGACAGTGGACAAGTTGCCCGCGAATTTACATCCCTGTAGGTTCGTCGAAAAATTGTCCGGAATCTTGCATCAGCCAGTTGAGAAGCGCGCGCGTCCTTCCGCACGTTCCGGATTTAGCGGCAATGTGATTGGTTTCGGGCCGCGCCAGCGGCGCGAAGCGACCGGAATGTGAGCCGGGCTTGCTATTGCGGCGGCCAGCGTTATCTTTCGCGTCGCCAATGCAAACTCTTTGTCGCCGCCTGTTTTCCATCACGGCTACGATTCTGGTTCTTGCACCGGCGCAATGCCACGCTGCCGACTGGCCGATGTGGCGCTGCGATGCCAACCGAACGGCCGACTCGCCGGAAATACTCCCTGTCCAAATGACGCTGCGCTGGGTGCGCGAATACCGCCCGCGCACGCCGGCCTGGGAGGACCCATTGAACCGGGACCTCATGTCCTTTGACACCGTTTTCGAGCCGGTCGTCCTTGGCGACAAGATGTTCGTGGGGTTCAACGACGCCGACAAACTGGTGGCACTGGACGTTCGCACAGGGCGGGAAGCATGGACATTCTACACCGACGGCCCCGTGCGGCTTGCGCCAGCGGCAGCGCAGGGCAGGGTCTATTTCGCCAGCGACGACGGCTGCCTCTATTGCGTGAAAGCCGCCGATGGCTCGCTGGTGTGGAAATTCCGCGGCGGCCCCTCGGAACGCAAAGTGCTTGGCAACAGCCGGCTGGTCTCGGCGTGGCCCGCGCGTGGCGGACCGGTGATCCGCGATGGCACCGTGTATTTCGCCGCGAGCATCTGGCCGTTCATGGGCACGTTCATTTATGCGCTCGATGCCACGACGGGCAAGGCGGTCTGGGTCAACGACAGCACCGGAGCGCAATACATCAAGCAGCCGCACAACGCGCCCGCGTTCGCCGGCGTGGCAGCCCAGGGATCGCTGGTGGCCGCGGACAAATTTTTGCTTGTGCCGGGCGGGCGGTCCATCCCGGCCGCTTTCGACCGTGCCACCGGGAGGTTTCTGTACTTCAACATTGCCGAGTCGGGCAAGGGCACCGGCGGGTCGTTGGTAATGGCCAGCGAGAAGGAATTCTTCGTCCACACACGCGCCCGCGGCACCCGCGCCCACGATCTCGCGACCGGCAAGAAGAGTTTATTCACCGTCAACGAGCCGGTACTTGACGGGACGTATGTGTATTGCGCGGCGAACTATTCCACCAATTTCACAGCACGCATTGAGGCGGAACAGAAGTTGGAAGCCGCCCGCTATGGGGAAACGAGGGCCAAGGGAGATCTGGCCGACGCGCGTGCGCTCGGCGATGAAAGCGCCATCCAGAAGGCAACAACCGCCTGCAACTCGGCTACGAAGAAACTCCAAACGGCCGAGGCGGTGTTGAGTCGCGCCAGGGAAAACGCCCCGCCCGGCCAGCCGTCACCAGTGATCCAGGCGTGGAAGGCGGACAAGTCCTTGCAGTGGGAAATCAAGGCGAATGGTACCGGCGATCTGATTCGCGCGGGCAACCAGCTTTACGCAGCCGGTTCGAACGCAATCGTGGCCATCGAGATTGCGAAAAAAGATGGAAGACCCTCCATTGTATGGTCGCAGCCGGTGCAAGGCACGGTGCGCCGCCTGCTCGCGGCCAACGGCATGTTGTTCGCCGTGACACAGGAAGGACACATCATGGCCTTTGGCCAGGGCACGGGTGCCGCGCTGGCTGTCAAGGAACCGGCCCGTTCCATGGCGCCGCCGGCGGCCGCGCTCAACCAGGCCCGCGCCATCGTTGCCCAGACTGGCGCGGTTGACGGTTACGCGTTTTGTCTCGGGTTGGACGATGGCGGACTCATCCGTGCGCTGGCTGCATCGTCGCGGCTGCAAATCGTCGGCGTGGATTCCGACGCCGCCAAGGTGGACCGCCTCCGCCGACAACTCGACGCCGAGGGGCTTTACGGCGCGCGCGTGGCGTTGCTGGCCGCCGAGCCGGATGCGTTTGGAGCGCCGCCTTATGTCGCGAGCCTCGTGATGGTCGGCGGTTCGTTCGCCGCGCGGATGGGCGACGTCGCGACGTTGAGGAAGGTTTATGAATCGGTGCGTCCCTACGGAGGCTCATTGTGGATTTCCGGCACGCAGGATGCCGCAGACATGGCCGCGAAGGCCAGAAGCGCGGGTTTGGCCAACGCGAAGGTCGTGGCGGCAGCCAACGCGGTGCGCGTGATCCGCCAAGGCGCGTTGCCTGGCACGGCGGACTGGACCCACCAATACGGCGACGTGGCCAACACCGTGAAGTCCGATGACCGCACGCTAAAGTTGCCCGTGGGCCTGCTGTGGTTTGGCGGCAACAGCCACATGGACGTGCTGCCGCGACACGGTCATGGGCCGTCCGAGCAGGTCGTTGGCGGCCGGCTGTTCATCGAAGGCATGGATTGCCTCAGCGCGCGCGATGTTTATACCGGACGACGCTTGTGGAAAACAGCGATCCACGGCCTCAACACCCGCGGCATCTACTACGACGACACCCATCTGGCCGATTCGCTAACCACGCTCTACAGCCAGCGGCACATACCCGGTGCCAACGCCCGCGGCGCGAACTTCGTTGCGGCGGAGGACCGCGTCTATGTGGCCGTCGGCAACAAGTGCGCCGTGCTTGATGCCGTCACCGGCGCGATCATCCAGACCATCCAGATGCCTGCAGGCAAAGGCAGATCGTCGGCACCGGAATGGGGATATATCGGCATCTGCGGCGATGTGCTGCTTGGCGGCACGGGGTTCGCCAACTTCAACAAGCGGTTTTCGCCGGTCGGCCTGGAAGCGCTTGCAGACATTGGCGACTGCACCGCCAGTCTCGGCCTGGCCGCCTTCAACCGTTACACGGGCCAACTGCTTTGGCAGACCGACGCCCGGCACGGCTTCATTCACAACGGCATCGTCGCGGGCGGCGGACGCGTCTATTGCCTCGACCGGCTGCCGAAGAGCGCGGAACTCAAAGCGAAGCGTGCGGGGCAGAACGTGACTGCGAACTACCGCATCGTCGCTTTCGACGTGCGCACGGGACGGACGTTGTGGGAATACGCCAAGGACGTCTTTGGTTCGTGGCTGAGTTACTCGAAGGAGCGCGACCTGCTGCTTCAAGCCGGCGCAAACGCCCGGGATCGACTTAAGGACGAAGTGCCGCAGGGCATGGCCGTGCTCCGCGCCAAGGACGGCTCCGAGGTCTGGAAAAATCTCCGCCTCAAATACAGCGGTCCCTGCATCCTGCACCACGACTTGATCATTACCACGCCCACGTCCTACAAACAGTCCGCAGGCGCGTACAGCCTGGTTGACGGCAAGCCGCACACCATCACAAACCCGCTCACTGGCGAGGCGCAGCCTTGGTGCGTCTATCGCACCTACGGTTGCAACACACCCATTGCCTCCGAGAACATGATGACCTTCCGCTCCGGCGCAGCCGGCTTTTACGATCTACAGACACATGCCGGCACCGGCAACCTCGGCGGCTTTAAGAGCGGCTGCAGCGCCAACCTCGTCATTGCCAACGGCGTGCTCAGCGCTCCTGATTACACGCGCACGTGCAGTTGCCCGTATCAGAACCAGACCTCGCTCGCGCTCATTTCGATGCCGGAGGTGGAGATGTGGACATGCAACTTGACCGGCCTCGACACACCCGAGGGCAAACGCATCGCGCATGTCGGCATCAACCTTGGCGCGGCCGGCGACCGCGTCGCGGACAACGGCACGTTGTGGCTCGGATACCCGTCGGCTGGCGGCAGTTCGCCCCAACTGCCTGTCGCCATCACCGGATCCTCCGCCAGCGTTTTCCGCCGTCACACGAGCGCCGTTTCCGGCCAGGGGCCAGCGTGGGTCGTTTCGTCGGGACTCCGTGACATCGAGTCCATCGTCATCACCCCACAGACGTTGAAGGCACTTCTGCCAACCGCGCCCGCCGGTCCCAAGGAAGATGACGAAGACAGCAAAGATACCGGCAAAGGCAAGTCCGCCGCTGCGGACGCGCCCACTACCGCACCCAACACTTCCCCCGGACCGGCGAACGCTTCCACCATGAATCCCCCGGCGCTGCCGCCAGCGCGTTACACCGTCCGGCTCTACTTTCTGGAACCGGACAACATTGCACCCGGCCAGCGCGTGTTCGACGTGCTCCTGCAGGGCCAGGTGGTGTTGAAGGGTTTCGACATTGCCAAAGCCGCCGGCGCCCCCAATCGCGGCGTGATGAAGGAGTTCAAGAATATCCTTCTCAGCCCGCAACTCGAAGTGCGGCTGCTTAGGTCAGCATCGTCTTCCCTCGGTCCCGCTCTCAGTGGCGTAGAGTTGGTTCTCGAAGATCACGCGAATTGACTCTGCCGTCTCAACCGGAGCGCCCCGCCAGCACAAACAACGTCGGCCCGATAGCCGCGACCGCAAACACGGACGATGTTTCCGGACGCGTTTCGTTCCGGTTACGGCAGCACCAACACCAGGAATTCGCCTTGGCTGTAGTTTTTGGCACTGGAGGTGAAGGTCCAGTCGCGCGTCTGTCCCTCGGAGTTGCCCAGCCCGACGTCATTGCTGCGGCCGCTGCCAAAGCGGTTGAAACAAATGATCGAGTGTTGCGCTTTCCAGTTGTGGATTTGCATCGAGCCGTAGCCCGGACCCGTCTGCTTCGCCATGATGTCGCCAAAATCAAAGAGCTGATCACTGGCGCCGGGCACCTTGGTTGGGTTTTGCGGCCCGTAATTGTAGGGCCAGAACTCAATGTTGCAGCCCTCGGCAAATTCCCCCGCCTGCACGCCTTTGGCATTGGTCTTGACGACGACGCCGGTGATGTTGGTCTGGAAAACGGCGCCGCTCGCGACGGTCGGCACGCCGATCTTGGCAACGTCGCTCGTGAACGGATCCATGGCGACGAACGCGTAGGAAACGGCGCCTGCCGCATCCCGCAGCGCGAGGAAGTAGGCCACCTTCTTGAACGGACCCTTGACCTGCGCCGAATTGTTGGCGTCATAAACGAACCGGGTGTTGCCATCGGTCAGCTTGCCCGCGAGCGGGTCGAAGGCATAGACCAGCTTGTACGCCTTGGCTTCGTCGGGAAGGAATTTCGAGAAGACCTCGAACTTCGGCATCTCGCCAAAGCGGAACGGCGAAGCAGGCAGTCCCTCGCTGTTCGCCAGGTTGACGCCGACCGGATTATTGGCCCACGCATAGTGCACCACGGCCGGCTGCGCGACCTTCGGCGAACTGACCGCGACCGTGTCCTTGCCTTCAATGACGGCATCGGCCGACACGGTGGTGCCGTCCGCGCCCGTCAGCGCGAAACCGACGATCTTGCCGCCGCCCTTGACCGCGAGCGGCGCGCCGCCAGTGTTGAACCGGATCACCGCCTTGCCGTCGGCGAATTTGCACGACTCGGCCACCGGCCCGTTCCAGGCAAAGCCCTTCAAACCATAGGTCTGGTGAAGCGCCACGCGAGCCAGTCGGTCGCCCACGTCCTGCTTGTTCTTGGGATGAATGTCAGTCTCCTCGCCGATATCAATGGTGATGGCCATGCCGGTGTTCGGCACTTCCTTGGCGGTCTTCGCGAACGACTCGCGGATTTGCGGCCAGCCACCGTCTTCCACCGGGCTCTGCCACGGCGCCATGAAATTCGGCAGTTGCACGAAATAAAACGGAAAATCACAGCCCCACAGCGTGCGCCAGTTGACGATCAGGCGCTCGAGCTGGACGCGATATTCCTTGCCGCGCCCGCTGTTGCCCTCGCCCTGATACCAAATCGCACCCCGAATCGCAAAAGGAGCCAATGGATTGATCATCGCGTTGAACAGGTTCGCCGGATAGTTCTGGTCGTTGCGTGGCTGGACGTGGAAGCGCGGACGCGTGGGCGCCTTCGTCTTCTTGTCGCCGGCGTTCCAGGCATTCCATGCCTTTTTTTCGTCTTCGAACTGCTTCTTGGCCCCTTCCGGCGTATACGTCTTGTCACGCTGGTCCCAGCTCTTGCGCAATTCCTGCATCGCCGGGTCGTCCTTCTGCGCGTCCCACGAGGTCCACGCCTCAATGCATGTGCCACCCCAGGACGAGTTGATCAGACCGATCGGCACGTTCAGATCTTTATGGAGCTTGCGACCGAAGAAGTAGCCCGCCGCCGTGAAGGTCCCAACATTTTTCGGGCTACAGGGCGCCCACGGCGTTCCCTGGCATTCCGTCTGGGGTTCGCCAGCCGTGGTGAGTTTCACACTCAGCAGGCGGATTTGCGGATAATCCGCCGCCGCGATTTCAGCCTGCGCGTTGGTGACGCTGTTGACAACCATGCCCATGTTCGACTGGCCGGAGCAGAGCCAGACCTCGCCCGAGAGGACGTTCTTAAGTTCAATCGTGTTATTGCCTTTGATCGTGATCGTGAACGGGCCTCCCGCCTTGGGCGTCTTGAGCTTCAGCTTCCACGCGCCATCGGCCGACGCCGTGGTGGTGGCGTGTGCGCCCCAAGATGCGGCGATGGAAACCTTCTCGCCGGGACCCGCCCAGCCCCAGAATGTCGCGGTGGTCTCCCGCTGCACCACCATGTTATCGCTGAACACCAAAGGCAGCCGCACATCGGCCCGCGCGCCCGCGGCCATCACAATCAACGCCAACAACATCACGAGTCTTTTCATTCTGATTTCCTTTTTTTGACGCCAGTCCCTGGAGCAACGGCGCATCTTTGCGACTCGCTTTGGATAAGTCAAGTGGACCCGTGTTGGAAGCTCTGGGTGGATGCGAAGCGCGCGACGGCAGGCCGCGGGTTCTTGAGCGGCGCGATTTGCACATTTCTGAGTTCGACGCCCCGGTGCGAAAGAGCAGCTTCTTCACGGTGAGACCGGGGCGATAGGAAATCAGGGTGCGTTGGCCGGCGATTTCCGCGTCAATTTTTCGACATTTGACACGCCGAAACGGGGCACATTATCCGCGAACTTACATCTGTATCTGGGCTGTGACTTTTGATAAATTGAAAACGGATGTATCATTCAGTCACAACGCATATCCGTCTGCAACTGAGCTAATCGGGACCCAATCCATGACCAATCGCCAGCGTTTCACCAACGCCTGCCGCTGCCAGCCGGTGGATCGTCCGCCGGTCTGGATCATGCGCCAGGCGGGCCGCGCGCTGCCCGAATACCGCGCGCTGAAGGAGAAATACTCCTTCCTCGAACTGGTGCGCACGCCCGAACTCGCGGCGGAGGTAACGTTGCAACCGATCCGCCGTTTCGACTTCGACGCGGCGATCATCTTCAGCGACATCCTCGTCGTGCCGGAGGCGCTCGGCCAGTCCTACCAGTTTCTCGAAGGCAAGGGCATCGAGATGAAGCCGTTGCAATCGGCGGAGGATATCGGGAGGCTCGACACCACGGCGGTATGCGAGCGGCTCGATTACGTGTCCAAGGCGCTGCGGCTGGTCCGCAAGAGTCTCGGCGACCGCACGGCACTCATCGGCTTCGCGGGCGCGCCGTGGACGCTCGCCTGTTTCATGCTCGAAGGCGGCGGCGCGGACGATTACACAAAAGCCCGGCGCCTGTTCTACTCCGACCGGCCGCTGTTCGAGCGCCTGATGGAAAAACTCACCGGTGCCGTGAGCGCGTATCTGCGGATGCAAATTGAAACCGGCGTGGACGCGGTGCAAATCTTTGACAGCCTCGGCGGCACGCTGGCGAGCGATGCCTTTGCCGCCGCCTCCGGCCGATGGATCACGGAAGTCGTCGCTTCGCTCCAAAGCCGCGTGCCGGTGATCGTGTTCTCCAAGGGCGTCAACGGCAACTGGCGCGACCTGGCGGCGACCGGCGCGCAAGTGCTCGGCGTGGATTGGACCGTGCGTCTTTCGGAAGTGCGCGCGCGGCTCCCGCAAAACATCGGCGTGCAAGGCAACCTCGACCCGCTGGTGCTCACGACGACGCCGGAGATCGTCGCTGCCGAAACGCGGCGGATCCTGAACGACATA
>Ga0209083_1001123_pt1 | contig 32470 bp, 47 predicted proteins | sample AM7aDNAmetaG_FD_184132 | JGI IMG/M metagenome (GOLD analysis project Ga0209083, IMG submission 184132) | Freshwater microbial communities from Finland to study Microbial Dark Matter (Phase II) - AM7a DNA metaG (SPAdes) (version 3) | ecosystem: Environmental > Aquatic > Freshwater > Lake ... | reverse complement strand
CTTTTTAATAATCGACCTATCACTATCATATTACGAACACTTTTTAAAAGCCAATTTTTCACGAGTGGATATCCTGTGCATAAAGTTTTCGGACCACCTCTGCCACTACGTTGCTCACAATTCCGTTTATTTTTTAGTATGTTGATTATTCCCTGTCGCAAATAGTTTCGCATGATCTGACTTTGAGTAAAGTTCTAGATTTCCTATTCTATTATCTGATTTATTATGGTTTTTATGGTGAATATCATATCCGGGTGGTATTTTACCTTTGTAAAATTCCCATACTATTCTATGCATTAATTCTCTTTCACCATCTGTCTGTGAAAAATATCCATGGTTTCTTTTTGTAAACTTCAAACCATTAAATATTTGGTATGGTAGTTCCTTTTTCTCTCGTAACTTATAACCTCGGATTTTAAATCCTTGGTGTACTGATTGTCGAGTCATACCCTCCATTTTTCCTACTTCTGCTAATGAATACCCCTTTTGATAATACCTATACATTTTTTCGTATAATATGTTTTTCATGCTTTAAGTCTATCAAAATGCTTTACACTTGTCAAGTTAATATATGCCTGTAAAAGTTGAGAAGTATTTCATTTTTTGTATTGTTTTCTTAAGGCCTCAGCTAATAATTTTTTTTCTTTTGGTCCCAGTTTGCGACCGAATCGACGTTCGATATAAAGTATTTGATACCTGATCCAAGTTTCCATAATTTTATTTTGGTATACACGAACACCTACCTGTTAGTGAATCACCTGTTAAGTATAAACTAAAAGCAGGGAATCCTTTACAATCAGGTTGGTGGTATATTTTTCTATATGAGAGTCGACAGAAATGTCTTTTTTTCTTTTGACAATCACATCTTACATTCCAAGGTGTGGCGTTATTAATTGCAATTATTTTTGCACAAAAAGGCTTATGTTTAATTTCTTTATGCACTTTTATTTCCATACATTTTTTCCGCTTCGCGATTAATTTCTTTGATAATTTCGTCGGCCTCGTACCTAGCCAACTTTTCTACAATTTTTTCTTTCTCTTTTGGACCTGCTTTTTGGTAGTCTTGAAACACCATCATTTCTAAAATATTGAATTTCCATTGCAGTTGAGGACTTATCATAGCAGTATTCCCTGCGCATAGTTTTCAATATCGACCCAGTCATGTGGGTTGTATCCCTCGCCTTTCATTGCAGGACCGTTGTTTATGGCCTCTTGAAAAGTAATGACTTCATTTTGATGCTCTCTGATCTCGTTTCTAAAAACTGACACTCTCTTTGGCACTGGCTCGTTTCGGAGGAATGAGTACCCTCGTTTTGTAATAAGCCACCCTGCTTTTGTGTCATGCGTGAGTTCGCCGTTGGGTAGTCTTTTTACTACTTTCGCTATCAATCCCAATTTTGCTGCCCAAGTCGTACGGCTTTTGATGGCGTAGGATGCCTTTATTTGGCTCTGTACGTGTACTTGGTTGGCTAAGTGGAAAGGTAGACCCTTTTTTATCTTTTCTTTCACCTGACCCCCCATTTCATGCACTAGGGTGGCTACTAGGTAGTCAATCGAGAAGTTATAAATCGCCATTGATGCGTTGCAGTTCGGACAGCGTGTCTTGTCTTTGAATTGTGGGTATGCCTTGTAGACGATCGCCCGTAGGTATACTGGGTCGAGTCCGAAAAACTTCGCGATTCGATCCAGTAGTGTGCCTACTATTCCGGGGTCATATGAATTTTTTATGTCCTTTTTTTTCATATGAGTGTTTGGTTAGAATGGAATGTCGTCAGGGTTGATGTCCTCGGTTGGGTATTCGTATCCCTTTTCCTCGACCGAAGATGTTTCGCGTGAAACGTTTGGCTTTTCAGGTTTTTGGTAGCCACCATTTTCTGCACCTGCAGGATTTGGTTTCTGTCCGAATTGGACCCTATTTGCTACGATCCCTGTGTGGTATACCTTTGAGCCGTCTTTTTCCTCGACTCGGTTTTTAATTTTTCCCTCGACATAAACCTTTTGACCTTTAACTAGATACTTCGCACAGTTCTCGGCTTGTTTTCCGAACACCGTTGCTGATATAAACTCTACCGATTCCTGCTTTTGTCCGTTGCTGTCTGTCCATGTGCTGTTTACTGCGATGTTTAGACTGCAGAGGACCGTATTCCCAGAGGTCTTGAGTTCAGGTGTTCTTGTAAGGTTTCCGATTGTAATTGTTTTATTTTCGAACATATTTTTAAATATAATTAATTTTTAATTCCGACGTAATCCTGCACCATGGTTTCGTTTGGTCTGTCGTATTTTCCATAGTTTGCGCTTCGGCAGATTGCCCTCGCCTTGTGGTAGGTATACCTCCCTGCTTCCTTTATCTTTTGGGTATACCCACACTCGTTGGGCTTCCACCATCCATCATGTTCGTTGGACCATATTAGCCAATAAACTTTTTGTGGTGTTTTCTTTGCCATTTTATTCCTCGGTTGGCATTTCGCCCTCGACTACTTGGGCTTTAGCTTTTCTGACGCTGATATATTCTTGCTCTACCACCGACACCCCTGCAGGTAAGTCTGCCATCTTTGTGAATTTCTGTTTCAGGATCGTGCTGTCGATTTTGATTGCGTGGTTTTCGATTGCCCATGGTAAGAGTCTGAACTCGTCGTATGAGAAACCCTTACGTTTTGATCTGATAAAATTGTCCCCGGAACTTGTTTTAATTGATGCTAGGTCATTGGCTCTGAGTAGTTCTAGTAGTTCCCCTTGGACCTTGTCACGTAGTTCTTTTTTCTCTTTCATTTGCGACTCAAACACTTCCTCTGCTGCGTTTATCTCGGTCCTGAGGGAGGATAATTCCTCCCCCTTGGACCTGATTTTATCAATGATGTTTGCCATAGTTTTATTTTCGGTTTTCCTTAGCTTCGTCGACTAGTATTAATAATCGGCTTTTTATTTCTTGGTAGTTTTCCTCGGTCAGTTCGAGTTTTGTTTTGTCGAATATAAATTCCTCGGCTACTTTTTTCTTGTCCTCGTCGGCTACTCCCTCAAGTGTGAGTCCGAGTTCTTTTGCCATTGTGAATATGCGATTCTTGAGTTGGATTTTCTTTTCCTCTATCGCTAGTTTCTCTTTAGCTTCTCTTTCGGCTTCCTCGATTTTCTTTGGGTCTATACCTTTCTCTGCCCAGTCCTTGAGCATTTTTCCTGTGTCCTCGGTGATAATAAATGGGTCCTTGTCTATAAAGATTTCAGTTCGGTCTTTTGATGCGACTGCGTAGTGTCCGTCGCGATCCAGTGTGAAGTTCAGTGTAAGTTCGTATTCGTAGCCCTCTCTCTGAATTTCTTTCAATCCCACCTTTTTGATTTTCTTGTCCTCGGTTTGGATTGTGTCGGTCTTGGACCTTGCTGTTGTTATGATGTGGACCTTGGATTGAGTAATTGCTTCTATAAACTTTTGGTGTCTTGGGGTGAGCACACTCCATGCGGCCCAATTGTTTCCCTTGAATTTTGTCTGCCCTATAACGTCTACGCTTTCCAAAATTCCACCCTTTCCATCCCACTCATGCGTGACTGAGTCTATGATAATAACTTCCATCCCTGCTTTCTCGCACTCTGCTATTGCTTCGACGTATCTCTCAGGAGTGTATGGAGCTTCGAGTCGGAGGACATTGAATGTCCCAAGGTGAGAGTAGAGGTCTGCCGATCCGTTCTCTGTGTCTATAATCGCTACTTTGTCCATGCTCGATGCGATGCTCTTTGCCATTAATAATGCGCTATAGGTTTTGCCTGAGCCTGATGGTCCTGACATACCTATTCTTAATTTTGCCTTTTGGCGTTCTGCTTTTCTTAGTTGAGTAATCATTTTTTTAATTTATTATTTTAATTTTAAACTTCGACTTTATAATATGTTTGCTATAACTTTTATCTGTGCATCCCAGAATGGTATGTGAGGGGTTGGCTCACCTGATGCGATCTGTCCGATGGTTGCCATTAATACTAAGGCATCCAGTATCATTGCTACTATAATTATCTTCCCAATGATTGATATAATTTTTTTCATGTTTTTATTTTTGGTTAATTAATTTTTTTGTTTTGGGTCGACCTCCCATCTTTCCTATTTTGCTAAAAAACTCTATCCCTTGGTTTTCTTTCGTTTTTGTCCCTCCCTTTTTTCCGTTGTTTGAGAGGTACTTCCTGACTTCCTTTTTCATGTTTTTAATCCCACCAAAATCTTAATAATGTTTTTCGACCATTTTTCTGCTCATGGAACTCATCGCATTGTATCTCTCTGACAAAGTTCGCAAGGTTTAATGCAAACCTCATCACGTTCTCTGCGCCGAATCTCCATGTTTCCTCAGGGTCTATTTCTATCACTAGAGTGTCGTTTTCGTTTTTCCAATAGTTCATGTCTGCGTCTACCACTTTGTATTTTGATATTCCGTTTTGTCCTAGGTAGTGTATTAATAATTCGTCGATCCTTTCTTTTGGAGGGAGGTTATTGAATCCCTCTTGGTCTAACTCTATCGATGCGTTTTTAATTTTTATCATGGTAATGTTTTGGGCTTGGTGTCTTATGTTGTTTGCCATCCCTTACACTTAAGAGTATATCAAGCCGTTTGCTTTTTGTCGAATGCAAAAAAGGTCAAACAGTGGATAACTCCGAACGCTGTTTGACCCTTATTTTTACCGAGAATTTTACGCTTTTTTAGTTTTTCTGTGGTAGATTTGGTGGACCGTACTTGGTGAATTTAATTTGAATTTTCTTGCCACCTCCCTGAATGACATTCCTTTATTAATCGCGTTTTTAATTTTTTGATTGCGTGATGTTTTTTCTATCATTTGTTTAGTCTACTACAAGTCCGAACAAAAAACAAGGCGTTGTATAATGATAAAAAATCTTGTCCTATGAAAAATAGAAACGATCCGAATCAGTTAACTCGGCACCATATCGTACCGAGTTCTCGCAAGAGCAAAGGCATCGAGGGAGTCTGCAGGGTTAAGCGTTGGCTCCACGAAAAATATCACCAATTTTTTGGTAATATGACCCCTCACGAAATTATTGTGTGGCTCAATGAGACGTTTTGGAATAACGAATATTCCATCACAATCAAAAAAAGTAAGTAACAAAAAACCCCCACTAAGTAGTGAGGGGTTTCTTTTTTAAAAACTGTTTGTATTTTCCATTTGTGTAACTGACCCAAGCGTTGAGTCCTTGCTCTCGGTATATTTTCTCTACTTGCTCTACGTTTCCCTCCAAGGTCAAGAGTCGTTTCGGGCAAATAGTTCCGGGAACATTTATTTGAGCGATTCCACAGTCTACTGACCATGCGTCGCCATAGTCACTCGGTTTGCAAAAAGTAGAATATCTTTTCCCATTTTTATTATAGTAAAAGCAATTATAATTTTTGGCGTCGAGTCGTAGACCACTTTCGTGCTTTAGGACAGCAATGGCTATTTCGGTTTTGTCGCCGAATATCCTCGTCATGTGCTGTTCAAAAGTTATTACTGGATCGTCTGCGCTTATCCTTTGTGGCTTGTAGCCTAACAGGGAGGCAAGCACTAGCACCACCACTATTAATTTGTACCACATAATTGGCTCGTCAGTGAGCCTGACTTTAGGATTCTAGTTCTGCAATTTTTTGATGCGCTTTGTAGTTACCATATACTGCAATAACTATACCCACGATTTGCAAAATTGCATTTATCAAAGTTGTTAGTTGCTCGTTGTTTACTAAATCACCCAAGCCGAGCATCCCTAGCACTGTGATAATTAACCCCACCCACGTTTTGTATCCGTTCATATTTTTTCTATTAAATTAATTAATAAATGACCCCTTTCTATTATACCATTGATGGTTTTAAACGACGATTTGAGTCGCGCTGATAGCCTTTACTATTTCTGTGTCGTCGAATGAGTTGACCAATTGGTCCCTCACTATAAGGTTTAATTGTCCGTTCGCTACTTGGTAGTATTCCCCGGCAATAAGTCCTGTTTGGTTTTCGTCTGTCCCTGCCACTAAGACGTCGACTGGGTTTCCTTGCGATGCCGTTCCTTGGACTACCCCTATGAAGTTTGTCGCCATTCCCTCTACGAACATATTTGCTGTTATCTGACTATTTTGGTAGTTGATAAAAGCAAAATATCCGTTCAGATACATAACTTCTTTCATGGAATAATTCATACCTGAGAGTGACATTTTAAATGTGATTGAACTGATTGTCGTTCCACTTATTACGATGTCGTACACTTTATTATTTAAAACGAGAAGTGCTGTTGTCGCTGATTTTCTGACACAGAAGTTTGTTACGATTCCTCCCACTGCAGTGACTGTTGTTTCGGTCCCTCCAGTCCATGTTGTCCCGGAAATTGAGCAGACTCGGAAGTGCGCATCTAGGTTTGCTGTGTTGTAGTCGGCGTATGAATATAAAACAATTCCGTCTGATAAATAAGTGAATCTATTTACCTTTTGTCCTGCAGTATAATACGTCGACATAATTGTTAGGTCCACCGTTCCTAGTGTTATTACTCCTGCGGCAATTGTCGCTGCGTAGACTCCATGAGTATTTGCTTTTGAAGCACAAAAAGAAGTAGCAGAAACTTTGCAAAGCCATACGTCAACATATTCTGTACTTGTCCAAGGTGTAGTGAGTGGAGTTCCCCAAGTTACTGTTGTCCCAGAAACTGTAAACGAAACAAGTCTTGCGTAGTTAGTTGCTGCTCCAATTAAAAATACACCAGAGTTCGTTGCTAATTGACAGCTTGAAAACCAGTCGTATGTTCTCGTTGCGAGTGATAGGTTGTTTGATGCTGTCACTGTGATTGTATTTCCTGAGACTGTACAAACATAAGTGTAAATCGTTGGACCCTGATAAACTTGTCCGATTCCTACGAATTTATTTGTATCCACAACACAAATTCCTCCCCATGCGCCGTTCATACTTCCTCCTGAATCCTCTACTATGACGACTGCAGTTCCCCAAGTAATAGTTAGGGTTGTCAGGTCTATTGTCCCTGCCATTGCGTTCATTGAACGAGAGGCAAAACCTGATCCACCTCCATAAATTCCAAATTCCACGACAAAAGAATTTGATGTGAGCCAGTGTAGTTTTGTGTATGTTATGTCAGGTGGGTTTGGGGACCAAGGTGGCGATGTATGACTTGGTGGTGTGAGCGTTGCTATTATTTTATTAAATGCTTTTGCAACGTATCCATTTATTCCGTTTGAAGTTCCGACAAGGTTTCCTGCTACTAATGATTCTTTTGCTGTGAGAGTTATAACGCTTTTTCCACGAATAAAATCGTGATGGACTTTTGCATCACTTTCAAGTTTTGGTACGCGATTTTGGTCGTTCGCAGGTGTCGCGTCTTTTTGACTTCTATTTATAAAGTCGCTTGTTACTATTCCTGATCCGGGTGTAATTGCCATATATTTTTATGAGTTTCCTCCATTGATTGTGTATTCAATGGTGGTGTCTTGGTTAGTTCCCTTGGTGTAGGGAGGGCTTATAATTGACCTTGCAAATAATCGCGTTCCACAACGTAGACCAAATTCGTTATAAGTTCCGTTCGCTAATGATCCACTTGGAATAAAGAAAGAAAACAAAACCGAGCCAGTTGATACGACAGTATTCGCTATTAATATTCCAGTGACTGTTGGTGTCTGTAGGTTTGTGTCGGCATTGGTTGGCGCTGTTGTCCCAGTCCCTATTTCAGCACTAGTAAGAACGACGTCGTATGTCAGTATGTTTGCAAGTCTGTTTATAAAAAGTTGAACGCCAGTGTTGGTCCCTAGCATAATTAAATTATCAATCCAAGGTGAGGTTTTCAAAACTTTCCCAGTGATGCTGTCGGTTGTAATTATTCGATATTTCCCTTTGAAGTTGAAGTTTGTTTTTTCTTTTAGTATTTCCATAAAATTATTATATCATATTCAATTTAACCCCATACTGCGAAGTTCCACCTTGAGCCGACGGCATCCCAGTTGTAAGGACCTGTCGTATAAGTTGGCGTTCCTATTGAGTCTGTGAATGTGAAGTTGTCTGTGAAACTGGTGATGTAATCGAGGACCTCGTCGGCGTTTATTACGATCTGTTTGTCTTTGTCTATGAGCAGGGAACTCAAAAACTCCACCATTCCGTAGGTCTGTGAGGTCACTAAGGTTGCCGAGTGAATGAATGAGTTGGGTGTTTTCATTCTCGAACTGATTCTCGATATTAAAAAGGTTTGATTTATTCCTCGGATCGCACTTTGAATGTTTATCATTTGCCCTGTGTCTATCCCTGTTGAGAGTGTTGAAAAACTCCCCTCGTTTATTTCTAGCGCCCATTGCGTTATTTCTGCTCTAGCCCTATCTCTCGCGGCCATTTTGCTGTTTATGGTCTTATCTACTATTTTGTACTCAAAAGTTCCGTATAGAGCCACCGACGCTGTATTAACCACCTTTGTAACGACTGGGTAGTAAGGCAAACCTGTAATAACAACGGCTTGTCCGATAGTTGGTTTTGTCGCAACGGGGAACTTGACTGCTTTTTCTTGGAAGTTATAAAGACAATCAAACGCTGTAGGGTCGTCTATGTTGTCTATCCCCACCGTTTTTGAAACCCCTGCGACTGTCACTACTATGCCTGAGTATTTATACATTTGGAGGAATGTCGTTTGTGATCCGTCAGCAATAAGTGTTTCGCTGTTTGAGTTGCCTAGGTATTCACCCCCTCGGACAATGATTGTATTTCTGATGTTCGTAATGTTTCGGTTAATTTCTAGGCTATTGTAGTTGTATTTTCCGTTAGTATCTGTGAGGTTGAATGGCGACGACGAACTTCCTTTTGTGAAAAAATAAATGTTTTTGTTTTTATCTACGTACCAGTCGCAGTTCGTAATCTGTGCGAGTTGCTGTAGGCACTTGGTTGGGTATTCGTAATTAAAAGCAATATAACTTATCACGATCGGACAGTTGACGTATGTGGTAGTGAAACCACTAGGCAAAAAGTCTGCCACGAAGTCTGCAATAATTGCATTGACTGTCATGTTTTCGTAGATACTTATTATCAGTTTGCTGTCCATGTTGAACGAGTAATCTTTCGCGATGCATTCGAAGTATTCTAATTTTCCAGTGATGCTCTCATTCACCTCGACGAGTTGCCCTCCGAATAAAGTTATCCCATCCTCTATCACTTCCACTGTATCTGAGAGAGCAGGTTTGTATCCTACAGAGTCCGGGCGTCTTATCGCAAAGTTTAACGTGTCGGTTTGGTTTGTGAGGGCGCGATTAAGTCGGACCGAAGTATAGTCGATCTCGTTGCTTTTATCTACGTTGTTTATTTTAATTATTACACTCATATTTTATCTTGCACCTCGCATCTGCATTTGAAGTGCTTTTATTATGTAGTCGCCCATTTGAAGTGCTGCATCCTCTGAGAGATAATTTCCACCGTTTATGTTGACGACGATTCCACCGTTTCCACCTGCTAGATTTCTGTTCGGAGTGATGTTTCCTGAACTGGTTGCTGTGAATAATTCAGGACCGTTCTCGCCGACTAGGTAAGTTGAGCCACCTACAACAGATCCCCCTTGAGCCTTTCCGAACACTGAGTTCCATGCGCTTGAGATTTTTCCTCCAACGGCTTGTCCGACTGACGCCATTTTTGATGCTACCTTTCCAATCGCATCTGAGACTTTATTCACTATGTCTATGAGTGGTTGGAAATAAGCAACGATTGCGTCAATGGCCTCTTTGAACATAATTTTTAAACCTGCCCACACTTCTGCAGAGTGATCACGAAGTAGTACATATATTTTTATAATTTTATCTATCGCAAACCAAAGCAGTCCAAGGGCTGCAATAATAATTCCCACTGGTCCTGCCAGTAAAGTGAAACCTGTTATCACTGCAGGGAGTATCAATCCGAGAGTTCCGACGACTGCCACGATTCCTGCGATCGCCATTGTAGCGAGGACTATGTTTCTTGTCAGTTCAGGGTTGGCTTGTATCCAGTCCATAATCTTTTGAATAATCGGTTGGAGTTGGGTGAGTATTTGAGTGAGGACAGGCGCAAGAGCCTCGCCGAGTGCTGACTTGGTATTATTTATTGACTGGGTCATGATGTCCCATTGTCCTTTTGTAGTCTGAGCATAGGCGAGTGCTTTGCCTGACAATGTATCAGAGATTTTTCCGATATTTTCCATTGCCGTTGCGTCTTTATCTATTTCGATTCCTTGCGCTTTCAATTCTTTAGTGGCACCTGCGTGGACCAATGTTAGGACCTTTACTGCATCCATAAGTCCGATGCCTTTATCTCGAGCCAAATCCATTGCTGTCTGTAGTTCCTTGTTTGCCTCTGCAGTATCGCCAGTGACTTGGAATAATTTTCCAAATGCTCTACTTGCTTCCTCATCGTCAAATCCGAGCTTAAGTGCTGCTTTACCTGCTTCCGTCATTTTCTGTGTAACTACTCCGATTCCGTCTTTTAAGTTAGACATTCCTGTTGCAGTTTTTCTCTGTGCTTCCGTCATGTTCGTGAGTGCATTTTCTACCGTCTTGGTTGCGAGTGCCATCTGTGCCTGATCCTCTGCAAACTCTTTCAGCGCGTCACCTGCCACCGCTGCGACAGCGCCAAAAGCAACAGTTCCCACTGCTGCCATTTTTTTGAATGTCGGTTCCATCTCTTTCAACTTACCAGTCATTCCACTGATAGTTGACGATGCCTCATCCCTTGCTTTTATTATAATTTCTAAAATAGAGTTATTCATTGTGTTTTATTTTTTTACCTCGTTATCGATTTTCCATTTCAATATGAGGGTGTCTATCAGCCACTGTGGTTGGGATATTATTTCTTGGTAGGTCCACCCTGTTTTGTCTGATATTTGGGCTATAAATAACTCCCCCGGCACTACCTCCGACAGTCCCTCCAATAAATTACGGTAGATATGCTCTATTTCGTTTTTTTTTCAGCAGAAAGTCCGTCGGTGATTTTTCTAACTTCTAAAATTATAAAGTCGGAATCTTTTGAGTGCATATTTAGTACCTCGTTGACTGCGTCGGTTGGGACCTGTCCGTCAATGGAAACAATAACAGTTCGGAGTGCCATGTCCTCGCCGTTATTCATAATCTGTACTGGATTCATTCCTTTGACACCCTCAAGTGCATCGTAGTCGATGCTCGTTGGAAGTGCTGAGTTTGTGATGTCCCTTTTTTCTCTACCTGTGAGATAACTTTTTAAGACTATCTCTTTTTCGGACACTGGGGTTTTTATTGTGAATGTTTCTCTTTCCATATTTTTAATTTAATTAATTAATAAACGGCAGTCTGTGTATTTCTTAGGGTTGCCTTGATCATCATTGTGTCGGCGATTGAGTAGAATCCTTTGAATTTTACGGTCTGCAATACTACGTCGTTGTTTGACATTTTTCTAGATACTTCTTGGATTTTTACTTTACCCAAGTCGATTTCTAGTTGAGGTGATTTGGTTGCGCCGATTAATACTGAGGTGTTTGCAAACGTGATTCTCATTGCCTGTGCAAGGTCTGCCAACATGTCGGTATCAATGTATGTTCGGTCCTCGTATGTTAGTTCAAGAGTTCCCTCTACTTGGAATACTGTGTTTAGTCTATCTACTGCTACCACGTTTCCAATAATGAAGTCGTCTTGGAGGTTTTTCTTAATTGAGATACTTCCTTTCTTGACCTGAATCGCTGACGCTGCAGTAAGTCCTGAGAGTGCTGACGCGAATTTAACCGTACCGTCTTGAGGTCTGAATCCGTTCTCTGCGACGAATGCTGCAGTGTTTGCAGTCGCTGTGTTTGCGTTGGCTCTCATACTTGCTTTGAATGTGAGATATTTACCGACTTCAAATTCTACGTCGAGTTGGTCAGTCATTGCGAGTGTATAACGAAGTCCTGTACCACCGTTAGGGTCTGCCGCACTCACCGTCAATGAAGTGTGCTGTGAAGTTTGTCCGACGTTGAATAGGTGGTCATAGACACCAGTTTCGACGAGAGTCGAAGAGGTTTCCGTTCCGAATGTTGAGAGCAAAATCAAACCGAATGATTTGTCATACACTCTACCTCCGATTGCTATTTCGGAATATTTTTTTGTAATGTCTTGAGAAATTGCATCCTCAATTACACCAATAGAACTGTCGTCTGTCGCGAAGTCTATTTTGTCGTCAATATCCAAGTCCATCTTTGGAATCCAAAAAGCTGCGGCGACTGTAGTTCCACGTGCTGTTTCTTTACCTAGCCCAATATTAAACTTTCTACCTATAATTTTTGTCATATTTATTTTTTATTTATAATTGTTTTTAATTTTTCCTCAGCTTCCTCGATGGAGGTTGCTTGAATGGTTATTTGATGCTCTGGGAAGAAGTAGCCCTCATCGACTTGAGAACTCTTATTCTTGATCTCATCTTTTCCCATCATTTTGTTTTGTGATTTTTCTATCATTTTTTTATTATAACATACCTATAAAATAGTTGACGCGACCTTTGCCCTGAGCACGATTTCCTGCATAAATGCTGCACCCTCAGGCGTTGCAATATGTGTTCGTCTACCCATAACTGGCATGATCCAGTCGACGGTATTCGATAGAGTTTCGTTGCTCTTTTTCTCTAAAATATTAACTACTAATTTTACAATATTGTCGAGTATTGTTTTTGCTGACTGTTCACCTTTTACTGTTATTTCTTGGAGTATCCAAATGTTGAAAGTTATGGTCCTCAAATTACTTGAGTCGTCGAGCATTTCAGAGTCCTCGTTCCCAACGTCGAATATCACTGCAGGGTATCCCTCAATGTTTGGGTTTGAGTAATCATAAACAAAGGCGATTTCTGTCACCGTTTGAAGTAAGTTTTTAATTTGTACGCGTACTGCGTTTGGGTCAAATGTAGCCATTTTAATTTTTTGCTATTTCGCTAGTAATGTTAGACAAAGCCTCGGCGAACTCTTTGTCGATGTTATCTCTTTGAATGTCTACGGCTCTTTGCAGGAATGGGTTTGCAATAAGGTGACCTCTTTTTGCGATTGATTTTGCGACTGCCCAAGGGTTAAGTCCTTTTTTTGCTGCCCACGCTTTTAGTGATCCACCTGATGGAAATGTTGAGAGTGCTGAGCCGTCATGCAAGTCTTTTGCGTACGGCGCGTTCGATCGTAGGGACCCTTGAAACCTCCCAATGTCTAATCTCCAGTTATCTCGCAAGTTTCCTGTGTGTACTGGCGCCTGTTGTTTTTCCTCGCCGAACACTCGGACCAGTGCGCGATTGATCGCTCGGTTTATGTGCTTTTCAGAAATTGCCGGGTATCTTTCCATGTTTGATACCAGTGCTTTGAGTCCTGTGATTTGTAGTTCGACTGCCATATTATTGTTTTTCAGATTTAGTTGCTAGGATTCGCTTGTAAGCGCAATTGAATCCTCGGTCATGGTTGACTACTCCTCGGACCGTATAAACGACAGAGTCTATGGTGACTTTGTCTGCTTCTCGAATGTCTACTCCAGTTTCCACAATAATCGCAAAACCTGTGCCGTATTGAAATCCGTTCATTGATGCCTGTTCCTCTGAGAGTGGTCGCAAATAACACGTAGCGCTACCCACACTCGCGTAGACTGACTTATCCCCTGTGTATGACTGACGAGAGATAGCCGATATTGTCTTTTGGTTTGTAAAAGTAAGCATTTAACGTGCTGCGTTATTTCTCTGATAATTCGCCAAGACAGTCTTTGCATTAATTGATAAATCTTTAGCGCCGTAGGTGATGGATTGTCCCTCGGTAGTTTCGGTGGAAATTCCTGCCGATTTTCTTGTATTCAAAATTGTCGCACACATTTCAGTTGCCACGAGTGTAATGTCCTCAGGTAGTGTGTGGTGTGCCACGTCAAATTCGTTTGTGAAATCTATGAGGTATCCTGCGTTATAATTTACTCTCATTCCCTGCATAGTTTCCGGGAGTTTCGCGTAGAACTTAATATAGCCTTCCTCAAAATATGGGAGGTAACTATTCGCGTCGTATGTATTCCATACTGGACTTGTCGGCGTTCCTGCTCTGTATTCTACGGATGCCACCGTATTGACAGGGTATTGTTTTAAAAATAGAACGCGACGACCTCGATACGTGTCTTTGATTTCGACATAGTCTGCGACCAAAAATTGCCTACCACAATAGTTTTTAATAAATTGGGTTACGTACGTGATTAATTCGTCAATTAAAGCATCACTAGTTGAGTCTGTGATGCCTAAAAAACTTTTAACTTTTGCACGACTCGTCAATGAATCGGTTGGTATTGTGATAGGCATATATTTTTTTGGTTATTATTCTAATTTGTCGGAATCCTTGGAGTCTTTTTTGTCGTCTTTTTTGTCGTCTTTTTTATCAGACTTCTCATCCTCCTTTTTTGCTTTTGCTTCCTCCTTTTCTTTTGACTTTCCAGTCAATTCAAAGTTTGAGAGGTCGCAGTCTTTCACTTCCTCTTTGGAGTAAAATTCACCTTTTAGAAAGGTTTTTGTTTCGCCCTCAGGGAGTGAAACTGTGAGATTTGATTTTGCTTTATACATATTTTTTTGCAGGTTTCCCCGCGCTAATTAATAATAATTTTTAATATACCGACCAAGGTATCTGTGCTTATTATAACACAGATACCCAATCGAGATACTAAGCCGCAGTCAAGGAGTTATTACTTGAGGACTTCACGAACGGAGTCACGATTGCAACGATTGAAACTGGTACGTTTCCTGCACCTGTTTGTGTCGCTACACCCTTGATGTTCTTGATTCCTGCAAGTGATACTCTACCTGCTGCAAGACCTGTCGCTGTTGCTGCCACGAAAGTTGCGAGAGTCTGATCGTAAGTCGTTGGTGTTGCCACCTTGGACCCAGTCACAGTCACAACAGTCGATGGAGAGCCACCTGACATTGTCCCGAAGTTAACAACGATTAAAGCGTCGTCGTTATAGATTTCAACGTCAACGGCAGAGCCAGTTGTAGTTGAAGTCTGAATGACTGGAGCAATAAGGTTGAGAACTTTTGTTTCCTCAGAAAGAATTTGCATAATTTTTTCAAGATTAAACTAGTAATAGACCACGCCTCGGACTATGAAGCGGAAGTTTTCAAACAAGCGAATGCTGCAGGTAATCCAACAGCAAGAGCGTGTCTTGTTACTACGCGAACTGCAGACATATTTTGCGCGAACAAATTGTCTGATCCAACAGTTGCATCTTGAGAAATTGACACACCCATTTCTGCGCGAACGCCCATGTAAACATGCTTTAAGTTTCCGAAAAGAATGAACTTGGTTGATACGGCAGTTGTGGTTGGCATCTTATCAGAAAGCAATACAGGGTATCCCCATAGAGTTCCTGCAGTTGCCGTTGGGAATCCTTGACCTGCTACTGGGTTGGTCATGAATGGAGTTGCAGTAGAGATAAAGTATTCACCTGAAGTAGAAGCCTTACTCTTTTGAAGTATTGCCCATACTGAACGATGCATGATAAACGCTGCACCTTGCAAAGCCCAAGGCTTTACGTTAGTAATCAAGTCACGAGTATTGTCGCCTGTTGCACAGGTTGCGAATGTCGTGTTTGAAGTACCGTTTGCAGGTTGAACTACTGTGACACCAGTGTCTACTAAAAGACCAGTAAAAGGTGATCCAGTTCCTGCTAAGCCTTGCGTATCAAGCATACCTGCAATAGCTTCGGCGAACAATTCTGCCAATAAATCGACTACAGAAACCGTAGCGTCTGCAAGTAATTCGTTTGACATTGGAGTAATACCAACAAGACTCTTTGAAGAGAGAACGACTTGTTCGAATGTTGGTTGTGATCCTGTACCTGCTGTGGCTTCACCCGGATATGATACAGTCACAGTTGCTGACAAGCGAGGGACATTTAATGTATCGCTTTTCATTGGGAACTTTCTTGCTAATTTTGCAATTAACCCGAAGTCCTCAACGATACGATTAACTTCCGCTGCAAATTCCTCAGGCACAATGAAACCTCCTGCTGATCCAGTTCCCTCTGTGAGGGTCTTGAATGCTGCGATTGAGTTCATGTCCTTGTGGAACACTGCCTTGATAAATTGAGCAGTCTTTTCCTTTCCACTAAGTTTTGCTTGGTCCTCAGGTGTCATTCCTGCGAATGATCCTTTGAAAGCAAACTTGTTTCCAGTTTCGCCTAACTCTTTAAGTTTAGCTTCGACAGCTGCACTTGCTGCTTTGGTTGAAACTTCGTCAAGAAGTTTTACCAATTCTTCCTTTTCTAACGTTATTTTTTCACTCATAATTTTAATTATAAAATTAATCTATTAATGTGAACTATTTTAAAAGACCCATTTCACGCAGTTTTGCGTTTACGATTGACAGAGCCAGTTCGTTACTCTTGTCTTTCGCCACTAGTGTTTGACGAATCAGGACCAAGTCCTCGCTTTTTAGTTCGAGACCTTTTTCCTCTAATTCCTCAGGGTCCTCGTCACCCTCGATATGCTCATCGCCAGTCTTGACCTCTGTTTTCCCGTTCTGCTTTTCGTCAGCAGAGGAATCAGCTTTTAACTGTTCCAAGACGGTAGTCGCAGTTTTCATACTTGCGATTGCGTTATCTATATTTTCCAAAGTTTTCGCCGACAATGTCCTCCCGGACTTTATCAAAAACTCTATAAAATTCTTTGTCGATTCCTCAGTCATTGCTCGTTTGATCGCGTCTTGCATTGTACTCTGTTCGTCTGCGTCTACTCCGTCGGTCTTGGCTACTTCTTGGAGTAAGACTATCACTTCAGTCAATAACTTTTGGAAGTCCTCGACTGGAGTATTTTCGTCAAAGTAAACGGACCAGAAAGCAGAAAGGATGTCAGTCACTTCACACCACTTTTCCCATTTTTGCTCTCCCATTTCCTCTGCGTTCACTTCGTCAGCGACAGCACCTTTTTCAATCTCAGGAAGTAGTGAAACGTCTAGAGATTTCATTGCTAACTTTAGGGCCTCTTGGTTTGCAGGAACTGGTACGAATGAGATTTCGAGAAGTTCTGCTTTTGTGATGCAGTTTCCATTTCTTTCTTTTGGAATAAAACCGACACTCACTGCGTTTAGGTATCCCTCGTCATATAAAACTTTTACTTGCTGTGCTTTTGGATTTCCCTCTGCAGGAGCAAATTGGAACGACGCCTCAAGTCCTCTTTCAGTGTTTTCAATACTGGTGACTTTCGCGATTGGTAGTTCGTCGTATTTATGAGCCCAAGGCATCACTGGGTTTTTCATAAAATTATCAAGTTCCCATCCTGTCTGATCTATGGAGTCACCCATTCGGTCCACGACAGAAGTTGAAGCGAGTACACGATACTCGTTTTCTTTTTCGCCCTTTGTTACGTAACCTTTGAAATATATTTTTTGCATAATATTGTTTTTATTTCTTTATAATAGCACGACGTTTTTAAAACTATTAATCAATGTTTGTAATTTACTTATTTATCCTTTGATAATATGGCTATAATTTGTTTTTGCAGTTCTTGAGTTACTCTATTTTGCTCTACCTGCTCTTGCTGTAAATCTTTTATTGATTGTTGAATATCTTGTATGTGGACTTCGTGGTTTGAATTAATATTTGCTATGTTTGATTGTATCACTGCGATATCTTTTTGCATACCGAATAAAAATGCTAGGACCACCACGAGTGGAGCAACCGTTGCAATTAAAAATGTAATTTTTGATTCCCACCACTTTTCTATTTTTAGTTCTTTGTCCATATATAAAATTATTATAACATACGCTATTCTAAGTTTGTAATTTCGTCTAGTAATCCCTGCCAAAAATCTATAGACGTGTTTGCATTACTAATTCGGATTGTGTGCTGAGTATTTTCTTGAACTATAAAAGCGTTTTGTTTATCGACCTCGTTTTGTATTTCTTGCACTGATTTAACCCACACACTTTTTTTGTAAGTGATAGGTGATCCTGTTTCGTCGTCGGTCACTGTGACGTCGACTAGATATTCATATTTTGTACCTTTTACTCTTATCATTTTTTTCTTAAATTAATTTATAATATTTTATTTAAATTATATACTGTTAGAGCCTACCCTGACAAAATACACATCCGAAGAATTGTACCTAATAATGACCCCTTACCCGAGGGAACGAAGCTAAGACCAGTAGACTCTAACAATATACAATTTTTAAATAACTATGACTTACTCTTTGGATAATTCCACTTCGTAACTTTCCATCCATAAAATGCTACACCCAATGTTGAGACATTTCCTAATTTTGGATATACTTTGAACGGCTCAGACATTTGACCAAAAATAAATGGCTTTTGTGGCTCTGTAGAAACACTCGGATTATTTATTCTAAGTCTGAATGCGAACACGTCTGTTTTGTGTATTTTTGATTTTCCTTGTCCTGTTGAATGTGTATACATACTACTTCCAGTGTTCCAATCGTTCAATGTCATTGGGAGTGGAATTCCTCCACCAGTTGATGCTAAATCTGAATTACTTCCTTTCCATTCTGCAATATCAAAACTAATATAAACTTTTCCGAAAGCATTGCTTGATGGGTTATATTGCCACTCAGTGCGTCTGTCAGGCATAGGAGCCCCATCTGAATCTTTTTGGTATCCACCACCATAACAGGACCCAGTTAAGTCAACACCGTTTCTATTTGTTGGGTGTACAAAAATATTTTTTTGATTGAATTTATTTCCGAATGAATCATACTTTCTATTTTTTCTTTTATATCGCATTAACTCTATCACTGGATTGTAATTTAAAAATCTATCGTCATGTGTTGGGAAGTGATAAACATGGAAATTCCATACTGTGTTATCAGGGTGACCTTGAGGAGTTCCAGTTGCTAGGAATGGCTCACCGTTATTGGGTATAGCAAATTCAAGTTTTGGTATTGGTATTTTTGCGGGTATGACGACTGGTATCTGATTGTAAAATGCCACCTGTCTATTTCCATGAGCAGGATCGTATACAGACTGCAACATATCGCCTGTGGCAGTCCCTGAGTTTTGGTTTCCACCGAGACCAACAGGACCACCTTGGTGGACTTCAAGATTTTTTAATCTTTCCTCTAAATCTTTTATAGCACTTATGCTGAGTCTGTTTTTTCCTCGCAGGGTTTCGAGTCTATTTCGTATTTCCTCTGCAGATATTTCGGTCCCATTTTTTCCGTTCTTTCCGGGAACTCCGGGAGCACCGTCTTTGTAGTGTATTCCTTTGACTGGTGTTACTGCTTTTAAAAATTCAGCACGTTCTTTTTCTGTGAAGTAGTCTTTGCCTTTCACTGGTGTTTTTCCGTCGTCGCCGTTCTTGTAGTCCACTCCGAACTTTGGCGTGACTGCTTTTTTAAAATCTATTATCTCTCTTTGGGTGAAATAATCTTTGCCTTTTTTGGGAAGTTTTTCACGCAAAACTTTCACAAGATTTCCTGTGAGTCTTTGCTCTATCTCGTCGCCTTTTATTTCTACTTTTATGTCAATTTGTTTTTTATTTGATTCCTCGATTTCTTTTCCTCGGACCTCAAAAGTTTCAGCGTATTGTTTATACACTTCGGCAAGACTATCCTTGAGAGTACCGTCGAGAATATCCAACAGTTCGTTGGTTTGTTTTACCTCATTTCTTAAGCCTATCAAATAAGGTGAGACCTCGTTTTTAATTATTTTTTTTATCTCTATTTTTTCCATGGTTTTTGATTGTAGAAATAATTGACTCAAGTTTTTGGTTGGTAGTTTTTATTTCGTTTCGCACTCCTATCAAGAGAGGTTGCGCGTCACTCTTTATGATTTCTTTTATCTCTTTTGTTTCCATAATTATTCCTCATCGCCAAATATTGGGATGGTTGTACACTGACAGTTTGGATGTACTGGTGGCTCGGTGTCGCCGTTTGGGAATGCGTCATTGATTGAAACAATTTCGCCGTCGTTTTGTAGACAGTCCTCATCCTCAGGGTTTACCACGATCCATTGGTGTTGAGTCACCCCTGCCTGTAGGTATCCTTGAATTGCGCCGAAGTTTGAACTTGCTGCGACTTCCGTTCTCGCTATCATATCGGTCCTGAAGTCTTGAGCGCCCTGATAAATGTCAGCGACTCTCTTTGAAATATCGTCAAGACTTTCCCCTGCGTCGATTCCGTCTTGGATTGATTTTAACAAGTCCTCGCGTGTGGTTTCGTTTATGTTTTTTGCGAAGTATTCTGCTCTCTTTGGTATAAAGTTTTGGACCTTGGCGTCGTCTAAGTTGAAACCCTCGCCATTGGCCGCGTTGTTTCCTGCCTTACCTGAGTCCTTTATCCATTGCTGAATAAATGGAGTTATCAAAGAGATTCCAGTTCCGACGCTCTTATCGAAGTTGAATAAAATATCAGAGACGGCTTTGTATTGAAACTCTTTCGCCTCGAGTCCTTTCATTTCCTCTTTTAAGTTTGCCTGTACTTCTTTTTCTTGCACTGCAAAATAGTCCCGGAGTTTTCTTTTGAGTGGGGACACGTTCGCCATTCTTTTTTTCCAGTCGTTTATATGCGATTCTTTTGCGTCGCTAGTCATTCCTTTCCTAGATGCATTCATTTGCCTTTTTGTTTGTGGCATCTTTGCTACGAATGCTTCGACAGCACTTTCGGCAACGCTTTTTGTCGTATCAGTCTTTTCTTTTTTTGAAACTTTTTCTTTTCCTTTCACTGATTTTGTAGTATCAGGTGGGGGAGTTTCGTCGATAGGCTCTTGTCCGAACACTCCGTATAATTGCTCACCGTTCTTTGTCGTTGGTAGTCCCTCTTTTCTACGAATGTCGTTCGTAGAGAGCCACTTGTTATGTCCTGCAGTGTATTCGAGTGTCAGTGCTGCTCGGTCCTCAGGAACTGGTGACACAAATTCTAGACGCAAATTATCCTCAAAGGAGGGGAGTAAAAATTCATTTATTGCGTCTACCATTTTCTGCATCAGTGGCTTGATAGTTCGTAGTTCAAAAATATAAATTGACGCATCAGCGTTTGCTCGGTTTACGTCGTCTGTAATTCCCACGATTGATTTTGGTACTCTAAATAATGCTAGGATTTCATCGCGTGAGAATGTTCGCTGTGCTAGAAAGTCCATGTCTTTTTGGTTGCGTGTAAGTTCTTGGTATTTCATTCCACCTGATAAAATAGAAACCTTGAACGCGTTGTCGGACCCTCCATGTTCCTCTTGCCATTCCTCTTTTAGTCGCTTGAACTCTGCACTGTCCATTGCACCCTCGCCGTCAACGACAAGAAGTCCGTCAGGTCTTGCGCCGTTTTTGAAAAAGTTAAGATTCCATTTTCTTGTTTCGTTATCTGTTTCGATCGCGTACGCCGCCGCTTCAACGATTCCCATTCCCATGTGAGGGAACGGATGGTTTGCTTTAGGGTCAAAGTTTTTGTGGTGAATAATTTCCTCAGGTGTGAATGGAATCACTTGTCCGTCAGGTTGAGTGAAAACATACCCTGATACTTTTAACGGATTCTCTTTGTCTGCTACGATTTTGACTTTATCAGGTTTTAACAAATAGATTTCTTTCACTTCGCCTGTGCCGTCTTTTCCCTCACGCGCAAGATACCAGAATGCATTTCCTTGCAGGTCCTTGAACGCTTGAGTGTATTCAAATAATTGGTTTTTTGTAGTGAATGGATTTACTTTGTTTAATAAATCAAGCACTGCGTGTTCGTGAATTTCCTCGCCGTTTTTTAATAATTTTAATTGGATATTTCCAACATCCTCTGCTCTCGCTTGGACACAGGCGAACACCCAGTTGCGATACTCTGAGAGAAAATCTTTGCTCGTCAAAGATCCTCCGTAGTTTCCTCCAAAACGCGAGATAAGATTTTGCGTGAATGGAGCGCGAATCATTTCTTTTTTACCTACGATTCTACTTAATATTTTTTGTGCGATATTCATAAGTTTTTTTTAATTGTTTAATTTTTAAATTATAGCATACGACTTTTTTTTATCTAAATGTGATGGTTTCGATTTTGGGCTTTGGTAGGAACTCGAACATTGCCCTCATCATAATTGTATCAGAAAAGTCAGGGGACCGACCTATCCTCTCTTTTATTTTGTCCTTTGGTATGATCTGAAGTTTTTTGTCGCTATCTCGATTCCACGCCTTGATCTGTTCAAATTCCTCGCTGAGTAATTGTTTTATGGTTGAGTTTTGGGTCCTGACTGCGATTTCTCGCTTGTTTATCTTTCTTGCCACAAAGAAGTAGCATTGGGCGCGTAGGTTGAGGTAATTTTCCCCTCTGTACGGCTTTCTACCCCCCATAAAGCCCTTACACCCCAATCTGTCGCGAACACCTCCACCAACGCCATCCTCGTCGACAAGAACGTGGGACAAAGGCACTCCGTAGAGTTCTCGCCACTCGTTTATGCGATATTCGGTACTAATCACGTCAGGGTTGTTTGGATCGGTGACCGTAGGCATCTTTTTGTAACCCACAATTCGCTTACAGTCCCATCCCTCCCAGTATGAGAGGACCGTTCTGTCGTCACCGAAACGTGCGATGTCGGCAATGATATATTTCTCACTTCCGGGCGCTATCACGTTTGTGAACATATCATTTATGCCCTCGTATTCGCAGAGTATCGATGGGTCGTCGTCGTACTCCCAGTTTCCATAAAGTAGACGCTCTTTCGTCTGTCTGTCTAGTCCGAGCAAGTTGTCCACATAACTTTTATCTAGGAATGGGTTGTCGCCGGGAAGTGCCTGAATAAACTTTTTGTTTATTGGTAGCGTTCCATCTCTCGACGGTCTATAAAACTCTGAATATAAATATCCTTTGTGAGGGTTGCAGGTTTCAAGTTGCTTTGGCACGAGTCCGTTTTCCTCGAGTTTGTAACGGATACGTGAGCGTAGCACGTTCTTTCCTTTTTGCGTAACCTGTGACGCCTCGTCTATGAACGCGCCAGTGTATTCTGTGGACCCAAGGTAGTCGTAGTCAGGGTCCGACGGATAGAATTTTAATTCCTTGAGATAAACTTTCGAGCCTGTCATTGGGAACGTAATAATTCCGTCGTTTTGGTTGTACTTGTAGTGTTGGTCTGCAATCATTCCCCATTGTCTGCAAACATCAAAAAAAGTCAGCAAGGTTGATTCCTTTAGTGACTTCAATTCCTCTCGAGCAAGGCAGTACCTCACGCCTTTATATTTTAAGCACTGACGAATAATCCATCCACACCCTAGCATTGATTTTCCTCCACCCCCGGCACCTCCGAATAGTAATTCGTTGGTTTCGTTATCTGTGAGATATTGCAACGCCAAGTGTTGTTTGTTTGTCAGTATCCACTTGATCTTGATTTCGGGTTTCTGAATTTTTTGTGGTTGATTCATTTTTGATTTCTATTGGTTGGTAAGGCATAGTTATAAATTCGGTAATTTGAGGAACGCTATGTTCGACCATTGATTTCTCATTCCAGTCGTTGACCACTTGAAACCATAATTTAAAAAGTTGAGCGTCACCTTTTTGTATTGTGTGAGTGTATAAAGCAAAGACCATATTTTTTGCGAGACTTTGCGCCCAGCTTTTTGACTCAAGCAATGGGTTATTTTCTGCAATTTTTTTATTCCACTCGGTCAGAGTGTTTGGGTGTATGTCGTATTTTTCTGCGAAGTCTATTTGCGATCGTATCTGTGCGACCTCTAGCATTTCCTCGTCGTCTATTCCGATATTGCGCATCATTTCGTCAGGGGATAGACGCTTGAGATAAATCCTCGGCAGTGATTTCCATAACGCATATTTATTATATAACTCGTCAGGGAGTTTCCTTGCGTCTGCGTCGTTGGTTGTCAATTCTTTAGTTGTTTCTGTTTTTATTTCCATGTCGGCGAGGCAGGAATCGAACCTGCTACCTTTCGCCTATCTGGATTGGTTACCAGAGTGCGAACGCTCTATCCATTGAGCTACTCCCCGATTTCAGGCGTAGTTGTAAGGCTCTTACCTTACTTAGGTGGAGGGCACATAACCTCCCTATCCACTACCTTACACTCGCCTGATTAAAAAATAAAGTGTTTTGTTTGGAGCGTTGGTTGAGGAACGCTTGGGTCCAGTTTTGTCACTTCGTACAACGACTAAAAAGTCGAGAATAGTCGTCTTGTCTTTTATTTTTTGTGAATGTGCCGACTGTTTACTAACTCTGCGATTTCCTTTGCTCTCTCAGGAGTTATCTCTTTCAAGAGTTCTGTGATAAATTCGCGATCTATTTTGTTTACCATTTGGTGTGCGAGTATTTGCATTTCCATTCCGATCGTCTTGAAACTATCGAGGTACTTTGCAAAACTCATTATACCATCCTGTGCTTCTTGGGTATAAAAGTCAGGATTTTCTGCTATCAATTTTTGAGCGACAGAGATGTAAGTATTAAAGTCTTTTGTTTCAGTTTCCATCTGCGTTATTTTGTTTAATTAATAATTCTTTACGATGCTCTCGATAGAGCGTCAGTATTTCGAATATGTCACACTCAGGTCTTGCTAACCAGTAATGAATAAAGTCAAAGCCCTCATGCACTATGGCCTCAGGCTTTGGCGTATCTTTGGTTATTAATTCCAAGTGTGGCATTTTTAAATTCCCTTTAGAGCGTTTATGATTTCCTCCCACAAAATGGTTTCATTGATGTCCATTTCGCGTGTGGTTTTTTCCCACATTTCTCGGACCACTATCCATGCCATTCTGTTTGAGGGAAGTATGTCGAATGTATTTTTAACGGCTTGAACTTCTTGCCATTCTTTTTGGAACGCTGCGTCGTCGGTTAGTTTGTAGTGGTCTTTGCCAAATTCCCCCATCACTATCACTGGCTTATTATTCTCGTCTTTCTCTGCGTACTTGTCTACGAGAGCGAGACGTTCCTTTTCGGTTGCGTTGGCTATCGGTCCAAGGATTTCCACGATCCGATTTCTCGCACGTGCTTTTTCACTGTGAAGTGGCACGTTGAGTCTATCGAGTATGTCCTTGATTTGATAGTTCGCGAGTTCGATTGATTTGATTTCGTTTTTTTTCATGCGTAATAAATTAACTAGTAATGAAATTAACTCCGAGTGCTATAAAGGTGATTCCGAATCCAAGTTGAATATCACCTCCACCTATAAACATAAAAACAAGCCCAAGCACTACTAGACTTATTCCAAATATTTTTCTGAACATAAATTATTCTTTTTCCTCGTTATTTTCAGCATCCTTTTTTTCGAACACTGATTCGTCTATTGGGTTGACCTCATCCAATAAAGCTTTGTGTTGATAAATGTTTCCCACCTTTTCCATCTGCCTTACGTTTTGCTGTGAAAGGTAGACGATGTTTTCCTCGCCCTCGAGCGCTATGCAGAACGCGCCGTTGATCCAAGATATTGAGCCAAGGGTTTCCTTGGTTGTATTCTCGCTATCTTGCACTGGGAATTTTACAATGTCGCCACCGTATAATTCCATACCTGCTTTGTCGAACATTCCAGTAAACTCCCGGACAAAGACCGAGGTGTTGTCTACTATCATGTCGGCGTCGTTTTCTGTGACCACCGTTTCGATGCCCACTTTATTAAGAGACATAGTCTTGACGACTTCGTCTTTCCACACACTTGCGCCATCCTCTAGGAGGGCGTATAAAACTTTAAACTTGTCTTGTTTGAACATATTTATTTTTATTTTTGTTATGCGACCTTGATAATAATTTAATTATATACTATTACGAACACCTTGCAAGTGTTTAGAGCAGGACTGCCTTGTCCCCAGTTTCTTTTTCCCCTCCCATAAGTTTCGCAACATCCTCGGCTTTGGTTGCGTCGCCGACGAGTAGTCTGTGCTTTCCTAATTGGTAGAGTTGCCCTGTTTTTGAGACTGGTATTTCCGGGACTTCGATTTCCTCGTCATCCTCGTCGTTGTCCTCGAGTCCGAATATCTTATCCATTTCGTCTGAAGTAAATCCGACCTCCAAGAGAATGCTGTCGTCAAAGTTGGCGAGTAGGTTGTAGTCAAATGCGCCAGTGTTTCTGTTGAGTCTAAGGTTTAATTCCATCTCTTTTTTAATGTCAGGAATGTTCACATAAACGACAGGGACCTCTTTGTATCCCATTTCTTTCGCTACGAACAGTCGGAAGTGTCCACCTATCACAATGTTTTTCCTTTCAGGCGCCGAGTTCGCTATGACTGGGTCCACCATACCGAATCGCTTGATGCTTTCCTTGAGTTCCTCGATCGCTTTGTTATCCCACTTTCTTGGGTTGTACTCAGCAGGTATCAGGTCCCCTATTTTTACTAAAATTATTTTTATATTTTCCATATGTTTATTCCCCTCCCCTGTCGACCCCCTAGGCTAGAATACCTTATTTTATAAGGGTTTTAGCCAGTGGGGGAGTGGGGGAGTGGTCTATTTATCCCAAGCAAACCCATTTCCGAAGTGACCCCACTGTGCTGTCTTTTCGTACTGTGGCTCTCGGAGGTGTAATAATTCTATGATTTCGTTTGGCTTTGCGCTCACGTTTGTCACCTGTCTTTCCTTTCCGTCTACGTCTACGGTGATCATAACTGGCTCTGCTATCCCTATTGAGTAGGCTAGTTTTACGGTTACCCTCTTTGCGTCAGGGTCTGCTTTGAGCATTTGAACTGCTAAGTATCGAGCCATATAAGCGCCTGAACGGTCTACCTTGGTGGCGTCTTTCCCTGAGAAACATCCCCCTCCGATTGGTATCTGTGGACCGTAATTGTCGACGGCTAGTTTTCTACCTGTCACGCCAGTGTCTGCTTCGAAACCACATTGATTCCATTCCCCTGCAGGATTTATAAAAATCTTGTAGTCGGTCCAGTCGAGGTGTTGGTCTGCTACCCATTCCATGATTAATTTTTGAATGTCCTCGTTTTTTGTCTTTCCGAAACTTGCCACGATTTTTTTAATAAATCCGTCGTTATCAATTGTGATCTGAGTCTTGCCGTCGTATGGGTGTTCGGCGTAGATAAACTTGCAGAGTGAACGTGCGAGGTATAGTTCTTGGGGTATGAGGTCCTCGTTATCTCGACACGCGTATCCTGACATAATTCCTTGGTCACCTGCGCCACCAACATCAACACCCTGAGCGATTTCAGGGCTTTGACTGACGATATTTGTTTGCACTCCGTATTCGGTCCCGGCAATTCTTTGCGCTATCTCTCTCGCGTTTATGTATGCCTTGGTTGTCAGTTCCCCTGTAATTGTAATAATTCCATGCCCTCCCATGGTTTCAATTGCTACGCGACTCATTGGGTCTTGCTCTAGACAAGCGTCGAGTATTGCGTCGCTGATTCTGTCACACAATTTATCCGGGTGACTCGGAGTTACGCATTCAGCAGTTTTCATATTTTAATTCGAGTATAACTCATTAAGTTTTGCAATGGTTTGTGGTCCTGCTTGGTATCCCTTATTGCTCGACGTTCCGAAATATTTTATTTGGAACTTCTTGACCCCACTCTGAGTCACTGCGCCGTAGAGCCCTGTGCTAGTAGAGTTGATTGGGAACATCCCCTCATACTTCAGGATATTTTGTAACGCTACGACGTCGGCATTTTTGTCACCTCTGTGCATCCAGTGAGTGAACGTGTGCTTTGGTTTTGGTGTGGTGTTTTCCTCGAGTATTAAGTTCTGAGTGTATCCTGCGTAGAAACATCTTGCCTTGAGAAATTCCTCGGAAATATAACGCTGTCCTTGAACGGCGTATGCTAGACCCCACGAGTCGTCAATGACAATGTATTTCTTTCCGTTCTTTAGCACGTTGTCCACTGCTGCGATTCCATGTCCGAGCATCTGTCCTGTTTCGTTTGGTTTAACGGTAGGGAAGTCAGTCCACTCATCTCTGTAAAATCTAACACCGAGCAAGACTGCTTTTCCTTTGGTTGTCATGTCAGCGATTGCATCCATTGTTATTGGAAGTTCTATGTACCCTTTCGATCGGTATTTCTTTGCTATCTCGTCTGTGGTCGCAGTAATTCCGTCAGTCAAATTCATTGCTGTTTCGTTTTTCATTTCTGATGGAACTAGACTTTCAAGTGTTGCGCCATGTTGGGTTGCGATGTCGAGAGCGTTTGGCAAATACATTCCACCAGTGTCTTTGTTTACTCTGCGAACATAAATATCTCGACGAGATAAATCTACGAACTCTCTGCCCTCGTATATTTCGTCGATGCCGAGTAGTTTTGCTGTGCCGTTGGCGACGCACGAACTACTTCCGTCTTGATTGAAAATAAGGAAGTGCTTTGGTGAACGCTCGGTCCACACTGGCGCTGATACTGCACCACACAATTCCTCATGCTGATAATCTTTTGCTTTTTCCTCGGGAGTTCTTGGGTCATCTATAACTCCGGGGAAGTTGTTTTCATTTTCCTCCATAATTTTAATTGATTAATTTTCTAATAAACTTTTATTTCGACTGTTTTTTCTTAATAAATAAAACTTGCGTGAATGCTTTGGCATTCTACCCCAGTCACCGACGGAGTGTTTTTCTGCCGAGAGTGATTTCTTTTTGCTTTTATTTCTTGCTCTTGTCATGCGACTTCAATTCTAACATTCACCAGACCGACCTTATCAGGTGAAACAATTCCTTTAAAACTTCCCTCCATAATATATTTGTCGTTATGAAACAACGCGTCAGCGATTCCTTTGTATATATTATCACAGTCACCTCTCGCGTCGTTCGCAAAGAATATTTCAATGTCCATTTTCGCCGGGCATTCCTTTGAGGAGGTGAGAGGTTTCTCTCGGCTCATTTCTGCCCAAGATAGTTTTTGGAGGGTGATGTCCTCTTTATGTTTTTTGTGGTATTGGGTCCGAACATAGACACCCCATGCTCGGTATTTTACTGCTGCAGGTTTTTTGGATCCTTTGAGTATTCGAGCATATGGGTATGGGTTTCCGAGTGGATCGTCTTGGTTTCCTTTGATTGTGAATTTTATCTCTCGCATTTTTCTAAATCAAAGCAGTCTTTTTTTTCTCTGCTTTTTTTAATGTCTAATAAATAAGTTATGCGTTCAAGTGTTTCAATTGTTTGTTTATTTAAATCGTCATGTCGTAGGTCCCAGTATATTTTTTCGTCGTAGACCGTTTGGTGTTCGTATATTATTTCACCGTCTGAGTAGACCGACACTCCATTGCTGTGATTTTCTATGAGTTGGACTGCGTTGAGGATGTCTGCGATTGTGATGGGGTCATTTAAAAAATCTTTATTTCTATTGGCTTTTTTGCATTTTGTTTTTATTATTTTTTTTAAGTCCTCGAGCATAGAGATTTTTAATTTATCACACTAATCACAGTATCGTTTTGTGTTCGTATTGAGTGATGTTTTTATTATCTCACTTATTATTTTTTTGCACAAGTTTTCTTAACTCAATCTTTTGTCCTCGCCTTTCAATTCTACTAAGACGCACATTTCTGCTATGCGTGAGAGTATTCTGTCGCCGTATCTTTCGCCAAAATCTTTGAACTGGAGGTTTGTCGTTATGATAGTTCTTTTCGTGTTTTCGTATCGGCGATTCACTACCGTATAAATAAATTCCACCACGAAGTCGGAAGTCTTTTCTGATCCGATGTCGTCAATAATCAAATAATCCTCGTTGCAAAGTTCTTTCACTTTGTCGTTATAAAACCCTTTAGCCATATAGTCCCTATACTCTGATAAAAGGAACACGAAGTTTTCGACTTTCACTCTTTTTAAATTGGCTATGGAGTGGCAGAAGTATGTTTTTCCGACTCCAGTATTTCCGTACACAAATATTCCCTTGTTTTCGTCTATCGCTTTTTTTACTGCGTCTTTTAAATTGTCAGCGCAGTTTTCTAGTGTGGCCTCTTTGTATCTGTTCATTTAGTTTAGTTGTTTTGCTTTTAATTTTTCGACCATGTCGCTTGAGTTGGTATTTTTATAAACGTTTGTGTTGGAGGTCCCTGCGTTGCCGTATGATGCTAGGTCGTCATTCCAACATTCCCCATTTAAAAATGTAGTAGGTTGTTTAACAAATCCCTTTTTCCAACGATCTGTTTGTTTGGCTTTTTCTATAAAAGTGAGAATGCTCTCAATTTTATCATCTAGGTTTTTTCTTTCCCATATCTCTTTTGATTTCTTTTTGAGTTCTTTCTTTGGGTATTGAATCCAAAATCTTTCAAAGACATTTTCTTGAGAGACTACTACTTTAGTTAAGTTAGGTTTAGTTAAGTTAGGTTTAGTTAAGTGCGATAGGGTATCTATACCCTCTAAAATAAGAGTTTTAAGGTCTTTTGGAGCTTCCTCAAGTTCTCTCTCTATTCCTTTTTGGACCATTGGACTCTTTTGATTCTGATTTTTTATAAAATTAACTAATCCTATCCACCCATTTCTATAAAAAACCTTATGGTCTTTTTCAAATCTTGAGACTATTTTTTCCACCATTTCTTTTTCTATCCCAGTTTCCATCGCTATTTTTTTGAGTGGTATCTCATAAATTCCACAGATATTTGTCGATGTGTTTGTAAGAAAATAAAGAAAAAGTAATTTTTCGATTGGATCAAGGTTTGACGAGTATGCGTCATCCCAGAATTTTGTGTTTATCATTCTTTGTTTTGACATTTTAGTTTTCCCTTTATTCCGAATCCACGCTTTACAAGTATGGATTCAGAATAAAAGGTGTAAAGCTAAATCTTTTTAATAATCGACCTATCACTATCATATTACGAACACTTTTTAAAAGCCAATTTTTCACGAGTGGATATCCTGTGCATAAAGTTTTCGGACCACCTCTGCCACTACGTTGCTCACAATTCCGTTGCCTAGCGTTTTGTATCGCTGTGTATCGCTTAGTCCCTCGGTCCATCCGTCAGGGTATCCCATTAGTCTTTCGCATTCGAGTGGTGTCAGTCTGCGCACGATTCCACTTTGGTATAACTGGTTATTTTCTTGAAACGCGTTCGCTGATACGGTAGGGGATTCCTCATAAATTCCACCCTCATTTTTTCCTCTCGGCTTTTGAATAATCATTGGGTGATTGTCGCCCATTTTCGATCTGATCGCAGGACTATTTTCTGTAAACATTCGCAGAGTTCCATCCTCTCGGTAGTCAGGTGATTTCTGAATAATCGTTGGCACCTCAATCTTGGTCATCACCCCTCCACCTGTGCCAGTCGGTATGGTTGGGCTTATTCCTCGGATGTTATGCACTCGTCTGATTTGCTCATGTCGTTTCCTCCACGTTTCAGTATCGAGGACTCCACTGACCTCAATATCTTTCGCGTCTGATCCTCCGATAGGAAATACTTTTTGTTTGGGTATTCCTCCAAAATGTCCGACAATGAAGATGCGTTCTCGGTTTTGTGCGACACCGAAATTCTTTGCGTTGAGAACTTGCCATTCCACGCAATACCCCAGTTCTGTAAGCGTGGCGACGATGGTTTTAAAAGTTTGGCCTCCGTCATGAGATAGCAGTCCTTTGACGTTTTCCAGTATAAAGTTTCGAGGTTGTTTTTCTTTGAGTATCCTAGCGATGTCAAAGAAGAGAGTTCCTCGGGTGTCGTCAAATCCCCTGCGTAACCCAGCAATTGAGAAAGCCTGACAAGGAAATCCTCCGACAAATAAGTCGAAGTCCGGGAGTTCTTTTTCGTTGATTTTTGTAATGTCCCCATAATTTTTGTGATTAAAATGTCGTTGATAAATGTCGACTGCGTATTTATTAATTTCGGAATAACCCACACAGGTGGCTCTTTCCATACCGATGCTGTTATCGCCGGGCATATTTTCCTCGGTGTGAAGTCCCTCATTTTTGGATTTATTATAAATTGATTCATACGCTTTTTCTATTCCTATTTCGAAACCTCCGATGCCTGTAAAAGTTGAGAAGTATTTCATGTTAATTTAACCAGTCATTAATAAAATCTCTTAAGTTGAACATTTTTTCCTCAAAATCTTGCTCTACGTCAGTGATCGCCTCCACTGGTGTTTTATACTCACACGATTTAACTAAATCAGGAACGTCGTCATGTTTCATTTCATACCAAGTGTGGTCTATTTGAAGTGCTGCCCATGCTAGGATATTTTTTGCTAGGTGTAACACTTCCTCTTTTGTGTAAGTTTCTTGGTTTGGAATATTTCCTGATACTATCGCCTCTGTGTATTCTTGTTTTTTAGTTTCGTTCATATTGTTTTTTTAATTGCTCGGTTAATATTTTCTTTTCCTGCTTAGTTAATTTTCTACCGAATCGACGTTCTATAAAAAGTATTTGATATTTTATCCAAGTTTCCATTTTATTTAGTGATCGTAGCAGTAAGTTTGACGTTTCTCACTATCCCTGAGGAGTTTGGTCCACTTAGTGCTTTCTCAATTAATTCTACTTGATATAAAATCATAGCGCATGGGTGACAGTGTTTTACATTGAATCGGTTGTAGTCGCCGGGGTATGTTTTATTTCTGCTTTGAGTCCCACACGATTTACATTTTTTCATATAAGTATTCCCTGCGCATAGTTTTCAATATCGACCCAGTCATGTGGGTTGTATCCCTCGCCTTTCATTGCAGGACCGTTGTTTATGGCCTCTTGAAAAGTAAT
>Ga0209083_1001122_pt1 | contig 32480 bp, 24 predicted proteins | sample AM7aDNAmetaG_FD_184132 | JGI IMG/M metagenome (GOLD analysis project Ga0209083, IMG submission 184132) | Freshwater microbial communities from Finland to study Microbial Dark Matter (Phase II) - AM7a DNA metaG (SPAdes) (version 3) | ecosystem: Environmental > Aquatic > Freshwater > Lake ... | reverse complement strand
AATGAGCAATTTAATAGAACATGCTAAAAGAGAATTTTTAAAATTAGGTTATAAACCTATTGAAGAATGTGAAAATGATCCAGATAAATGGATTCAAGAAAATGTATTAGAACTATTAGGAGTTTTTTCAAAACAAGGTCATTCTGGAAGTTCAGCACCGTACGTAATAAATATGTTCAAGAAATTGGCAAACTTTGATCCAATAGCACCTATAATGTGTACTGATGATGAATGGAATAATGTTGGTGACGACACATTTCAAAATAATAGATGTTCAGCAGTTTTTAAAAAAGGAAAGGACGGTAAACCATATTATATAGATGCAATAATATGGAGAAATCAAAATGGTTCTGGCTATACTGGTTCATCATTCAATTCAAAAAAAGAAAGAATACTTAGCAGACAATATATAAAAATACCATTTCAACCAAAATCTTTTTATATAGATAGAATTGATTATGAAATTGCACCAGATGATTGGGAATCATATATTAAAGATGAATCTCAATTAAAAGAAGTTTGGGAATATTATGAGCATCAAGAAACCTTATCTTACGTGAGATTAAAAAAATTAAAAGCTATTAATGAAGTTCAAGCTTAATCAAGATAACACAAAGCTTATTTTAACAGAATCAACAAAAGGTGAATATAATCAATTAAAGTTATATCTGACTCGAAAGGTGCACAATTACCGTTTCATGAAGAGATTTAAGCTTGGTGTGTGGAATGGTGATATTTCTTACTTTTCAGACGGTATAATCAATTTTGGTTTATGGCAGGAGGTATATCAATGCTGTAAACAATATGGATATCCTTTTATTATAGAGAATAAAGAACAATTTCCAAGAAATAATGCTATAACAAGAGATCAAGTACAAGAATTTGTAAATGAATTTTACAAAGATCATAAAACACCAGATGGTAAAAATTTTATACCATATGAGCATCAAGTAGACGCTATATTTCAATTATTAAAGTATCAATATGGATTGGTTGAAATTGCAACTGCTGGTGGAAAATCCTTGGTTTTCGGCACATTATTGTTTTATTATTTAACTCATATTGATCCTACTTCAAAATTCTTATTAATAGTGCCTAGCATCAGTTTGGTCACACAATTTTATAATGACTTAGGAGATTATAATTATGGATTTTTAAGTGATAATAAGTCACCTTTAGACATTAGAATTGATGAGGTGATGAGTGATAAACCTAGAAAATATAGAGAAGAAGAGAAAAAACCTAATATATACATTGGAACATATCAATCACTTGAAAAATATCCTCGTGAATGGTTTCGACAATTTACTGTAGTGGCTTGTGATGAGGCTCATACTGCAAAAGCAAATACACTTATTGAAATTTTAACTAAAACATTTGGTAGTGCTAAAATTAGATTTGGTATGAGTGGTTCTTATCCTTCTGATAGTTCAGTAGAAATATTAACTATTCAATCACTTTTAGGACCAAAATTAATTAATATAAGTGCCAAGAAATTAATAGATAAAGGTCTAATATCTGATCTAAAGGTTAAAGCAGTACTTCTTCATCATGAGAATCATAAATTTGCAGAAGGAGTTTATAATATTAAGAAGAGGGGTGATGGTAAAGCTGCATATGATCTGGAGAGGGAATATATTCATAATTCTGTTAAGAGAAAAGTATTTATTAAAAATCTGGTGGACAAATTTAAACAGAACTCATTAATATTGTTTCACACAATTGTTTATGGTACAGAACTATACAATTATATAAAAGATAATTGTGTTGGTAAAGATGCTTATTATATTGATGGCTCAACATCAACAGAGAAGAGAGAATATATAAAAAAACAGATGGAGATCACGTCTGGAAATCCAAAAATTTTGATTGCTAGTTTTGGAGTATTTTCAACTGGTGTTAGCGTAAAAGCAATTACAAATATTGTATTCGCTGATTCTTTTAAAGAGCCTAAAATAATTCGCCAGGCAATTGGTAGAGGATTAAGGTTGCACGCAGAAAAGACTAAACTTATAGTGTTTGATATAGTTGATGTGTTTCATGCAGATTTTAAAACAATTTTATGGAACCAATACGAATCACGTAAATCAGAAGTATATAAGAAACAACAATATCCACTAGATGAATTAAAGGTTAAATTATGAGTATTTTATTCTTATAAATTTGCAATTTAAATGTTTTTCAATTTCATTTTGCCTAATTATATCTTTTTCTTTTAAAATACCTTTCTTGAAATGATGTTTTTCATCATACTCATATACAGTATTGTTTAATTCATCATAACCATCTAACCAATATCCAAGTTCTTTGATATAATACTCTCCTCCATTCATTGCGTGCCGAATAGTTATGTTATTTTCTTTACTTATTTCATCAAAAATTTCACATGCTTTTTTATTATAACTTGGTGTCATTTGATAACCATTAAATTTATCTTTATTGATTCGTTCTATTGTTTTTAATCTAACTTTCAAACTCATTATTTTAATAGCACAAGATTGACAATTGCCACCATCTTTATGCTTTGATGGTGATATAAAAAAACTACCGTGTTCTGGACAAATCACTTCACTTTTAGAGGTTGAATGCTTAAAAATAAATTTTGAATAATCATATTTGTTATTATGTCTTTTTGATAAAATTTCTATCCATTCTTCTGTATTATTATTTTTTCCTGAGCATTTAGGACATCCATGTGGTAGAGAATGTTCTATTAGACTTTGATTAAACTCTCCATGAATTGGACAAATAATAATAACTTTTTTTGACAAATTAATAAAGTTCACCTTAGAGTAATCATATTTATTATTATGCATCTTTTTTGATTTTTCTAAATATTTTTTTAATGTTTCTGACTTTATTTTTTCCTTATTACATTCTTTGCAACCATTTTTTCTTGATAATATTTTATTTGGTGTTATTAAGAATGAACCATGAGTTTTACAAATAATCTCAATAGGTGTGTGATTATTAATATAATTTACTTTAGATAAATCAAAATTATCATCAAATATTTTTTTTATTTCTTCTATAAACTCTTCTGTTGTTTTCGCTCTCATAATGTTTTTTATTCTATAAGTAAAAACTTCTCTTTTTTTATATGTTAAATTTTAGCATATCTTCTTTCACATTCCAGACATCAAGAACTTTACAATAGAATAGTTGTGTAAATTTTATACCTAAGACTTCAGTATGTGCTTTTACTTTAGCTGTTAATTTTACAGTGTCCCCGTCTTTTACATCTTTGCCAATGTCATATACTTTATATTTATTACCATCCTCATCAATTAATTTACATTGCATTTGAAGTTTATTATTATATTGACTTGGAACTTTTTTAGCATCATAAACATCTGCTTGTATTGTGATTTTATCCCCAATTTGACCAATATGCTTACTTAAACTTTTTTCTCTATTTTTATTGGCTACAGTTTCATAATATAGTTTAGTATAATATAGTATCTTTTCTTTCATAATAGGATCATTTCCCTTATAATTAAAATCTCTTGATAACCATACAATATAGGTTGGATCTTCAACAAACACCTCACCAATGGTTTGACCTCTATGTTTACCTCCACTAAATATTTCTGATTTTGCAGCTTGGAACATTCCAGCCTTTGTTCCAGTTCTATCTATTATAACTGGAATCCTCCCAGCGGCTCTTTTAGCCTTTTCCACGGCTGTCATAAAGTCAGTACTAAGATTTGAGATGAAGTGACTACTTCTAAGTGATTCTTTCCATAGAGTATAATATACACTATATCTACCAGATACATCTATATAGAAGTACCCAGTTTTATAATCCCAGTCAGGATCTATTCCTTTTTCTAGGTATTCTTCTGCTTCTTTAATCTCATCATCAGTTGGTTGATGTAATGAAGACATTTTCTGAGCTTCATTGAATTGGCTATATTTTTGAATTTTCATATTTAGTAATTTTTAATCTATGCTAATGGACAAGCTTCTAACATTACCCATTTCATCAGTATATACATAACAATCAGTTTCATCTTCTGATTGGAAATAAATCTCAACCTTAGGTTCAACATTAGAATCAATGACTACACCATATTTTTCTTCTTCAAGAACAGACTCTAAATCTCTTGCCCATTCATCTTCATCTGTTACAACGTTCCACATATCTTCACTAGTCATATGATCTTTTGGATCAATCCAATCATACTCAGGATAGGTTTCTTTAACAAGATTGTAAATTTCATCCATTTTATCAACAAATACATTATTCATGTTTTCAAAGGTTTTTAAGTGTTTCATTTTTAATTTTATTTTTTATATGTTATATTTTATTGCTGTCATTTCATCTTCTATATTTACATTCCCAGAAAACACATAATCTCTTTTATTGAAAAATACTTCTGAACTTTTTTCATAAGGCATCCAACTCCAACCACTATCGTTTTTACTTATATAAATATATTTTTGATGATATTTTTTATCATAATTTTCTTTAAAATTTAATATTGAATTAATAAATATTGGACTACTACCAATTTCTTCTAAGGATTTTTCAAATCTTTCATCAGTTGGCAATAACCAATATTTTCTTTCTATATCTGGAATACCAAACCATTTATCTTCTTCATATAGCTTAATATGTTTCATTAGAAATTATATTTATTAGATTTATCATATATGTCAGGATTTTCAATATATCTATTTAAATCATTTAAATCCTTAATCAAATATGGTTCAAGCATATTATCAGATACATTATCTATTGGTATTACAACTACAGCTTCATCACAAGTTTCATCTATATTATATTCATAGTAAAGATTGCTTATGTGATGTCCATTTTCAAAAAAATAAAGTTTGTTAAGAAGTGAATATTCTCTTATTAAGTCGTACAATGCATCTTTGTCTGATGCAAATTTTTTTAGAGACTTTGCATTAAATTTCTTTTTGTAGTATGGCTTAATATTTTCTCTTAATTGTTCAAATTTATTTATTTTCATAGTATTTAATACATTTATCTATTTCATTTAATAACTTGTTTGGAACTATTGGTTTTTGAACAAAAAATAGAATACCCATCTCTTTAATCTTCTTAATGATCTGATTTCCACCAGCAGTTACAATTATAATAGGAATATCAAAATTTTTCTGTATATAATCAATAGCTTCATATCCGTCCATTTGTGGCATGAATATATCTAATAGTATCATATCTGGTTTATCTTGTTTAATAAATTTTATAGCATCTATTCCATTAATTGCTATTTGTGTATAGTATCCTAATTTTTGAACTATTGACTGTTGAATTATTGAACTATCTGCATCATCATCTACTATGAGAATTTTATTATTCATATCTATATGGATTATATTTAATGCTATATATAAATATTTTTAAACAAAAATTAAAAAAATCCCTATATCTATTAAATCCAAAAAATAATTTCATGTATGAATATAGTAGTATGCCCAGAAGATTTAATAAGAAGATGTCTTTTTTCAGATTATAAAAAGTTTGTTTTGAAAGATAAGTCAGAATCAGAAGTTCAAAATATAGTAAGAGAAAATAAGCCGATATCATTATCAGAGAATGATGGGTATGCAATTGGCTTGCTTAAAGTTATAGAAACAGACAATTTAATTCATAGGTTTATGGTTCATATGAAAGAAATGATAAATATTAAGTCAACAATTTTTGATAAGAATGTCTATATTTCAGTCAGAATAATTGAAAATGAATTGGAGAGCTTTAAGAAGAGATTTCCAGAATATTGGGTTGCTGATCCTATTTATGAAAAATCAATTGCTGAAGTGATTGAATATATTATTAAATTACAAGCAATGATAAAAACTTTTGAAATATTTGAATTTAAGATTAAAGATAAGAAAGTTAAATATTTTTCATCAAAGGATATTAAAAAAATGATAGAAAACTAATATGAAAGAAGTAAACGTAAGTGTTTTAAAAAATGGACCTTTGATGGTTAAAGGTGATTTAGTTAATGTTACCTATAATGGAGCTGAAACTAAAACTGAGAATGTTGTTTATTTATGCAGATGTGGAGCATCTAAGAATAAACCATATTGTGATGGATCACATAAGACAATAAATTTTGAAGATTAAAAAATAAAAACCTCTTTTAAGAGGTTTTTTTGTATGCAATATACCCCTAAAAAAGGTGTTTATTGCATACAAAATATTAATTTTCCCACACTATTTTATAATTGTAAACGCCTGGTTGCATTATGATTTCTCTTTGATTGGTGTGATAATATTCTTTTGGTAACATTTTAACATTAACTAATACATCTTCTGGTTTAGCCATCATACTTACAACGTATGGTGTTGAAGATGGATATTCATCAATAAATCTTCTAGCAATTAACACATTAGTAGTCCAAGATGTTGCATGATTAAAATCTGATTCTATAACTTGACCTTTTTTATATGGTGGGTTATCATTAGAATAATATTTAATTTGTACTTCTTCTATTCCTTTATAAATTTTTATTGGTTCTTTGCTTTTGAATGGTTCTAATTCATCTATTATCTCTTGTGTTAATTTTGGTACTTTTAGTGATCCTGATATGTAAAGATATAGCCATCTATCTGTTTCTTCTGATAATTCTATATTTAATCTATCAGATTTATCTTTATCATATTTTACAAATCCCCCAATCAATTTAAAACTTGTAATATCTTCTGGTTTAGTTATAGTTACTTGTATATCTCCTAGATTATAATAAAAATATCCAGAATATATTGTTTCTTTTTTTGTTGTACCTAATAACATATTATCTTCTGAATCTAATTTGTCAAAATCAAAATTATCAAATCCAAAGAAACTATTTCCTTCTTTTTTATAGATTGAATTTTTTAATTTGATTTGATAAATATATTCGCTAGCTGTATCAGATGCATCCGCTCTATTATAAAGATATAATCTACCATTATTAATGTTATCTTTAGTTAATGGTGTATTTGAATATAAATATACTGGACCATTATATTCATATTCCATTTCATAGAAATCTTGCTTTTTATAATCTACTAGTTCAAATGTCTTAATATATTTCATAAATTGAATTTTTTTATATCTATGTATATTTCTAAATCTTTTTTATTTTTAGCCCATTTTTCAACTTTATTAAATGGTATAAAATAATCTTCATCTTCAATTCTTATTGTATAAGATTCTAATTTATCTTCTTTAGTTATAATTTCACCAATTTTATTTCTAAAAATTATATAATCTCCAACTTGAGGTTTTTTGTTATCTTCAAGTGTTTTAATATATTTTCTATCTAACTCATATTTATCAATTTCTTCTGATGTTAAATTTCTAATTATATCATCTTGTAAAATATATTTAAATATTAAACTTTTTTGATCAATTAGTTCTACTACATAATCCCATCTACTACCTGGAAATCCTGTTGGTTTATATTTCCTTATAATTTTACATAGATGTGATGTAATATTTTTAACATAAACGTAATCATTTATTTTATAGATTAGATTTTCCTGATTTTCAAATGTCTTAATATATTTCATATGTTGAGTTTGTATGATTCCCATTTCCATTCTGGGATATAATTATATGCATACCAGTGATTATTTAGTTCTCCAGTCTCAAGATCTTCAACATCTGCGGAAATAAATCTATCATTCTTGTTATAACCATAGAAATTATCAAATTCTCTATGTTCATCATCTTTATCTGAATATATTTTTACCACACGAAATTTTTTATCAGGTCTTTCAAAAGGACCACCACTCTTTTTAATGTCCCACATAACTATATCACCAACTGAATATTCAACGTTATCTAAATTTTCAAATGTCTTAATATATTTCATTCCCATCTAGTGTTTTTAATATTTGCTGTATATAATTCTTTTGTAGCATTATCAGCCAATATTAGATAGTTAGAATCTTGTATAATTCTTTGTACTAAAATATTAGATTTTTGTTCTTCTGGTATTACATCATTAAATATTCTAACATTTGTCAATTTAATATCAGATGCAAAAATTGTAATTGTTTTATTTATATTAAAGCTATTCAATGGAACGTTTGTATATTCAATTTTAGCAAGGTTCTTTAAATTTACATCATTTAATGTCGAATTTTGTTCAGTATTTTTTACTGGTCTATATCCTCTTGATGTGTAGTATGTTATTCCAGTAGAATTATTATAATCTACAGTTGCATTTTGATAACTCTCAGTAAATAACGTAATGTTATAACTATAATTTCTCTTATATAAGTCTAGACTTATAGTTCTTTGTCTATTATCAATATTTACTGATAAACCATACCAAATATTTGTAGTTAAACCAGTTACGTTTAGATAATAGTTTAAATTATTTATAGTTAATACCATTTGCTGATTAGAATATGATAATTTATATCCTTTTTGAGTAGACGTATTATAATTATTTAAGAATTCAAAATACGTACTATTATTTATATAATATGATTGATATACAGATTCATCTATTATTTTGTTAGCATCATATTTATTATTAAAATTGAACCATACATTAAATGATCTATTATCACTAACGTTTAGAATAGAGTCTTGTAGTGAGTATGTTACTGCTGATGTACCAGCAGAGAGAGATGATAAATTATAATAACTGTCAGAAATTTTGGTACCTTTTAATCCATTGAATATATCTTTCTTAACAATGGATAGCTTTGGATTTACATCTAACCTATAAACTTCATGTGTAGTTGGTTTGAATTGCTTATTTATAATCTTATTTTCTTCTTGATGATTTTCAAAGCCAAACAAGGCATCAAGTGTATTATTTTGTATTAGTGGTTCAATAATATTTCTAGATGCGTCTGATAGGTTTTGCTCGTTTGCAAGTATTTCGTATTTTTCTAATACTACATTATAGTATATTCCCATATACATAATATCACGTTTTACTTGAGCATGTCTAACTCTATACATACGATTTGCTTGACAGAAACGTATAACATCTTTTTGACCTGGTCTTTTTTCAATACCAAATGCTTTATGGAATTCATCTTTTAATATTATGATATTAAATGTTTCAAATGCATCTAACATATATTCATTGATTTGAACTTGATTATCTGGAAATGTATTATCTGGTACAATAATTTTTATTTTTTGAACATCAATAATATTAAATAATTGATATTCATGTAGATATCTATCAATACCATTACCATCTGGATCAGTTAAGTGATATTCAACTGTCCAACCTAATATTTTATTTGTGCTTCCAGCTAAGAAATTGAACCATTGACCAATTTTAGTTGAATCATAAGGATTATAGTTTCCAGCAACTGTTGTTGGATCATTACTTTGTGTTGTTAAACTTCCAATTACATTTCCAGTTAAATAACAACTCAAACCTTGAGTGTACCAGTTTCGATCATAGTTATATGTTTTACCATCACCCATATAAGATGTTCTTCCAGATAAACATACTAGACTACTGCTTGGTCCTGTTCCAGGCGCACTTGTTGCACCAGACCATTGAGGAAATTGACTTGAGCAATCTTCTCTTACTCCATATCTATTAGTCTTAAGATAGTTATTGTTTATATTTTGAAAGTCTCCTAATAGTATAATGTCATATACTTTAGAAGTAATAGCATTATTTATTTTTGTTACAGAGTATTGAACTTGTGCAAATCTAACTGGATTTAATTTTATTGTTGAGATATTTTCTGTTGTTAATGGCTCCCAAGGTGTATATATTCTTCCACTATCTTGAGTGAATCTATATTTTATTGTAAGATTATTAGTATTTATTCCATATAGTTCAAATCCAGTTAATTTGAATACTTTATATATGTCTTTTGGAGTAAAAATGTAGCCATCATCTGGAACATTTATAATTTCATCTGTTTCTTCAATATCATATGTTCCTTCTATTACTATAGTGTTTATTGTAAGTGACGGTGTTGTTGCTGTGTCTACATCGATTCTAAAATATTGTAAATTTAGATAAAGCATATCTAATGCACAGTATTCTTGTGTTATTCCAGTGATTGGTGCTGGTTCACTATAACTAATTCCGCTTCTTATATTGCTATAAGAGAAATATTTTTTGAAATAATGTTTATCTGTTTCACCTCTGACTATATCAGAAAAACTTGTTATGGATTTTATACTTTTTGTTGTAGTTATTGCGAATGTTTTTACATCACGATATTGTGTTGATACTTCTTCTGGTGGAGATATCCAACTCATTGTAAAGGTTCCATCAAATTTTTTTGTGAAGATATATTGCATGAAATATTTCTTTTTTTATGATTTAATTTAAGTGTATATATAAAAATTAGGAACTATCTTTAAGATACTATAAATATAAAAAATATGATAGTAAAGTAATTATTTATAAATAATTACTTCACTTTTATTTTCTAACTTTTTAGCTATTAGATTTTTAATTGATCTATTTCGGTATCTCAATCCCGATTTGGTAAATAGTTTATATAATTGAATCCAACTTATACCTTCAACTAATCCATTCTCACCAACCAGATAACGTAAATCACTTTTTGTTGTGATTAATTTCAATTTCTGTTGATTAATTCGATTAATTTCAGGATATAAACTATTACCTTTAATATATTTAACGATTCCACGCCTGCAAATTTCTATTGCCGCAGTTATAGGATCATATTCTTCAAAACACATATTACCTATAAAACTTGAATAACAAGGATTAACTTCAACCTTCAATAAACCAATTGTGTTACAATATTTATTTATTAAATTTGTGGTTACCGCTCTATACCATAAGTTTTTAGTCTTTCTATTAAATTCTTTATTGTTGTCTTTTAATGTTGATGATTTAAAATTCAAATCCTCCATTACGAAACGACCAACCTTATAGTGAACAGCGTAGTCGAATATGTATTTCCATGATTCTTTTAATTCGAATACCCTTTTATTATTTCTATAAAGTGTATCCTCATCATCGCTGGGCTTGTGATTCTTTTTGTTTAAAAGTTTTAATGAAATGCATTCTTTAAGTAAAATTTTGGTGTCTCCTTGTTCGTTTAATTTGTCTGCAATGATAAATCCAATTTCTTCAGGATTTAAATCCACAGACATATATCTGGTAGTCATTTTATCTTTTAATATTCGTCCTTCTTGATCTTTAATGTATTTTTTATATAACGCCTTTTTCTCATCTGAATTATTTTTATCAATTGTTTTTAGTTCTCTAAAATATTCGTTTTTATTGAAATGATAGTTATTAATTCTTTGTTCATCATAAATTAAATGAATCTTAGTTTTGGTTATCCTAACCGTGATTGGTATTTCATTATTATTTACCATTTTATTTAATTGATATAATAATTTAGAGGTTTTATTAGATTTTTTATAACTAAAATTTATAATGTAATGATTTTTAGAATCAGGTTTGAATATTATTTTATTGTTGATTAAATCAAATTCCACTTTTCTATTTCCTGATTCGGCTGCTCTACCAATTAAATAAATACCAAAGTTTCTATTTTCTTGGTATTTAACTTTAAAATTTTCAAATAGTTTTTGATTATTAGTTTGATGATATTTGGTTATTTTTCTTAGATTTTCTTTACCACCGAAAGTGATGTCTTTATTTATGTTTCTTTTTAATTTGTATAACTTATTGATTATGTTATATTTAAACCTTTTTTCTTTTTTAGTGATGAAATTATTTTCCAATAATAACTTATCTATATTACAAATTTCAATAGATTTATTTTTTATATCTGTTTGGTGTTGATTATATATGGTTTTTGCTTCTTCTAAACAACAATAAAAAATGGATTTGTCTAGTAAATTAAATTTATTTAAACAACTTATTATAAATGATTTATCTTGCGATAAATCAAGGTTATTATAAAGAATGTATAATAACCCTGTATATTGATTAAAATATTTATTTATGGTACTAGTGTCTGAAATTATTTGAAATATTTTAGTGAGCATTTAAAAATCCTAGAATTTTATTTTTATATATAATAAAAAATTATCAATATATCTAATAATATATATATAAATAAAAATAGTACCTAAATGACAAAAATTATACCTAATGACCTACTTAATCCCACTGAAAAAACAATAAAGAATTGGAATTGTTCATTTATTGCTGTGGAAGGACCTAATGTATTAGATAAGTTGAGTTTAGAGGATTTAGAAATTCCATATGAATCTCAATATAGGGCTCGTATAATATTAAAAGCAGGAGAAACTGATCAACCACTTAATTATGGATTTATAGGTAGGGCTGTTACATTTTTAATGATAAAAGTTACTTATGATAGTACAAATGATCCATATTATCAGTATGAACAGGAGAAGTATAATATTTCATATTATTTTGATAATGATCCAATTTTAAGATCATTAGGTAAACTATTGATAATGACTGGTTCTATTGATGAAAAAATACCACAAATATATTTAAATAATCCTTTGGATTATGATGTAGTTTTAGATGTAATGCATGCAACTATGGATTCTGAATATGATAGTGGATCTACATATGGCGGATTTGGTATTGCTAATTTAGATGATGTTATGTTGTCAGGGTTAACTTCTGGTGATACAATTGTGTATTATGATGGATTTTGGCATAATGTACCTTATAATTATTCTGGAGGAACTGGAGGATTTGGTACATCTGGAACATCAGGCAAAAATGGATTATCTGGATCATCTGGAACATCTGGAATAAATGGTGCATGGACTGGCGCTACTATACATAATGAATTTTATTATCTTAGTGGTAGTTCCACATTATATGTGCCTAAACTTATAGCATCAGAAATAACATTAACAGGATTAACATCATCAGGATTAACAAGTTATATTGTTACTGATACTATTGGTAAATTATATAAAACTACTGTGGTTGGCAAAACAGAAGATGTTCCTGTTAGTAGGGTTGGTGGGACAAGAACTTTACATTTTGTTAGTGGCTTATATACAGGATATACTGATAGTTAAGAGTAAATAATTACTGTTGATGGAACGTTACGAAACTAAAGTTTCTTCGTAAAAATTTCTTTTTACAGGATTTAACATTAAATCCACTATTGGTTGGCTTAACCAAGCATCACCAATTACTTTTCTTAAAATATTTCCAGAACCATTAATATCAGCATTTAATAAAATACCTTTACTTGTCTGAAATAACCCTCTTTTAACTCTTTTACCTAAATAATTATCCTGTTTATTGATAGATTCAAAATCAATTAAACTACATTTACTGGTATAACTCTCCTCATGATAAATAAAATTAATACTTAATTCATTACATTTATTTTCAAGTTTTATTTTAAACTTTAAGTAAGGAATTGATTGAAATTTTTGATTATTAACTTTACCAATACCAGATTTTTGTTTCCAACCTTCATTATATCCTATAACTATATTGCCAATATCAAATAATTGACAATGTTTAATTAATTTAGATACAAGTTGATTAAAATAATTATCAATCCAATTCTCCCTATCAATATAAATTTTAGATAAATAATTAGACCAATCTTTATTATTTTTCATTTTTAATTCAGATTTAACTTCTGCTACTTTTTTGTTATACCACCTGTTATATGATTTTATAGGCTTACCATTCATTAAAAATGAATGTCCAAGTGTGTCAGTGCAAGCACAGAAATTATTTATACCTAAGTCAATTGACAAATAATTATTTTTATTTAATTCTATTTTTTCTTTTTTATTTTCCTCATAAATTATATACATTATAAAATATTTTCCATTATATTTTGGCTGAAACATTATTTGTTTAATCTCGCCATTAATTTTATATGTGAAATCTATTTCTAATTTCAAGTTTTTATTTAATGATTTATATAATCTACTTCTATCTAACATCAATTTATTTTTATAAATTCTAGAATTTTGATTAGTGTAAATTACATTAAAACAGTAACCTTTTTTCATAAATTTTGGCTCTTGAATTTTACCAGTGTATTGTCCATTATTTTTCTTTTTTAATAACGCAAAAAATGCTCTATAATTTTGATCAACTAATTTAATTATTTGTTGGGCTGATTGTGCTGGAAGCAATTTATAATTTTCATTTGATTTAACTTCTTTTTCTAGAGTAATATAACCAATATATTTTCCAGTTTCTTTGAAATAATTATTAGCAATATATAATGAATAGTTATAAAGATTATTTGAATAATGTGAGTAGTCCTTCAGTATTTTGTACTGAATTTTATTCAATCTGACATGTTGTTTTAATGTTTTGATAAAAATATATTATTTTTTATATAGTATATATAAATAAAATAAAGTCATATTTTTCTATTTTCATAAATTTATTTCTAAAAATTCATACTAATATTTTTATATATAATAAAAATAAAAAATCGAAATTTTGATGGAATATGTTTACTTTGATGAATCTTCAAAAGTTTTATTGAATAATAATGATCTAATTTATGTTAGACCATTCAGTGTGCCTATAACTACCACCACTACAACTATTCCAGGAACAACTACAACTACAACTACAGGAATAATAATAGATATTTTCTATGGTGTTAGTTCTAGCACTAGAGTTACAGAAAGCACAATTTTATCCACATTCTCACGTGATGTTGGTTATGTTGGTTTACCACAAGGCAGATTATACACATTCCCAGCAGGATACTCTTATAAATATTGGTGTATTCCTGATTTTTCTAATGATGGTGATAGAGTTATTAAAGAAATAAATGATACTTCAGGTATCAATGTTTTGGCATATGACTCATATTATAGGTATTATCAAACAAATCCAACACCTATACAATCTGTAACTTACGGTAAAATTACTATAAATAATATTCCATATAGAATATATAGAACAATATCAAAAACATCGGCATATCCAGAATATTATGTGTATTCATTTTAAAAAAATTAATAATAGATGAGTGGTCAAAAATTTTATAACCCAGTAGAATATGGACACGAAATAGATTCTAGAATAGTTCCTGATTATAGTAGTCAAGATCCTAGACAAATATATGCTATGTTGGAGGATTATTATCTCCAAGGTGGATTTAGAGTTTGTGATACTATTTCTGGATCAACGCCATTTCCAAGCATAAGTGATATTGACGTTCCTATTCCAAATTATAGAAATTACATAACTTTTGATAAGCGAAAGTTAGGTATGATAGTTTATACTTTAGATGATAAAAAGTTTTGGCAATTAATTAATAATCCTAGTGTAAATCCTTTACCTGATTATGATCGTGAAGATAGAACATTGACAACTAATTCTGACTGGGAAGAAAATGGTACATTAAGTTCATTATCTGATGTTGATATTACTGGTATTCAAGATAAATATATTTTAGTATATTCTGCATCAACTCAAACCTGGTATGTTACTGGTGCTACATTTGGTGGTGGATTACCACCAATTGGTAATCAATATGAAATAATATTCCGTGAAACTGGTACTACATATGGCTATGCTACAGATTCTGGATTTACATTTGATCATAGTAAGAATTTTCTAAAAATTGGCAATTTACAAACACCTGAAACCAGAATTCATATTTATGGTGATAGTGTTGGTTCTTATTTAGATGAAGCTAATGTTACACCTGATTCTGCAATATTTATTGATGGCGCAACTGGCTCAGATAAAAGTTTAATACTTGGTGATAATGGAAATGAGCATTGGGCATTACAAACATATAGAGATGAAAATGGTGACTTTTATTATGTCACTAATTTACCAACAAATAATTTAAATCAAGTATATTCAAGATCAGGTAGATCAGGTATAAATAAACAATCTAACGTTCTTAATTATCACTCACAATATATGGATGTTGTGAATGGTGTGTTAAACGATATGGATGTTGGTGGATGGTATGATAGATTATATCAGGCATTATATGATGTTAGAATTTCAGTTGATGGTGGTCCAATAGATGAATTTCATTGGAGAAAATCAAGAGATAACGGAAAAACATGGGGTGAATGGTCAGTAGATATTCCTATTTCAACTGGATCAACAGAATTAGAATATCATATTGAAGTTAGTTTTGCCAATCAAGGCGGTCATAATTTGTTTGATGAATGGCAGTTTACTGCTTTTCCTCAATTACCACAAGGTACATTTACTGTGGCACCAAATGGCTATACAGAAATATTAATTACAGATGATTATACACAACCAATACCTGTAACACAAGATGTAACAAATTCATTATCAATAACATTTGTTGGATATGAAACTTGTTTATCTAGTACAACATCAGCAATATTTGTAGGATGGCAATTACCATTCAATTCAATATATTTTAACCTTGGACAAGAAGGTAGTGGATTGACATTAAAATTTGAATATTATTCACCTTCTGGGTGGACTCAAATCACAAGTGGTGAAACCGAAGGAAACTTACAAGATTTTTCATTTAATTTGACCAGAGATGGAAAGGTTGAATATGATAGACAAGTATTAAATTGGATATCATATCAATTTCCAGGTGAAGGTCCTGGTTATGATTTATATTGGATTAGAGTAACAACAACTACTGATCCTGTTGTTTTACCAATAATAGACTCTTTATCTTTAGGTGGATTAGTTAGATTTGGAGTATATAGTGCTAATATGGACACTATACCATCTTTTTATATAGATGGTAGCGGTCGTGCTATAATTGGAAATTATGATCAGTCTAATAATCCATATCCAAATACTGGATATTTGGGTGTTAATCTAACTGATCCACAAGATTTAGTGCATATTTATGGATTAGACAATATACCAGATGATACAAATACATTACATAATCATTTAATGATAGATGGTGTGTTAGATGGTGATAAAGGTATAATGTATGCTGATGATGGTATTAAAAAATTTGAAGATTACTTATATAGAAATGAAGGTGGAGAATTCAAATATACTTATAATTATGCGACTGATAGGGATTTAATGGTAATGAGTGAAGGCGGTCGTGTTGGTGTAAACTGGACACCACCTGAAATGAACACACATGCTCAATATTTGAATAATATTGATAATGGTATAGATAGTTTGGTTGTTGGTGGTGTATACGATAAACGTATTGTTAGAATGTATCAAGTAGTTATTACTGATATTATACCAACACCAAATACATTTAAATGGAGATCATCTGTGGATTATGGAAAAACTTGGACTCCATATTCCATAGATATGATGTGTAATTTTACACCTCAAATTCTGGATAATGGTATTGAAATTTATTTTAAATCTCTAGCAGGTCATTCATTAAATGATGCTTGGCAATTTAATGCCTTTCCTCAATTACCAGGTGCATCTTTATCTGTTTCACCAGATATGTTTAAGAGTGTTTATGTATGTTATGATAGTACAGATCCTAGTCCTGATTATAAAGATAAGACATATAATTCAGCATCAATATTTCCAGCAGGATATGTTATGCTGACTGGTGTACAGTCATTAATGTATGTTGGTAATTCAAGAAAATATAATTCTATATATGTTGCGATATCAACACCAGCTTCTGGTGTAACATTAAAAACAGAATATTTGACTGCAACTGGTTGGGTTGAATTGACTTTTAATAATTGTAATTATATTGATCAGACAAATAATTTAACTAAATATGGCTTAATAAGTTGGGACTTTTCAACTATGCAAGATTGGACAAGTGAAATTGCAACTGGAATGACAGTATCACAAAATTGGATTAGATTAACTTCAACTTCATCAATAGTAATACCACCAGTAGTATATTTGGTTGCACCTCATGGATTTAGAAGATTTGGTGTTCGTTCTGGATTTTTAGATCCACTTCCATCATTTTATGTTGATGCTATTGGTAGAACAATTATGGGTGATTATAACCAACTTGGTTCAGTACCTTTAAGAGGCTATTTAGGTGTTAATATTTCTGATCCACAAAATCTTATTCATACATATGGTATTGATAATATACCAGATTTTCAGGATGATATGCATAATAATATCATGGCTGATGGTGTTTTAGATGGTGATAAAGGTTTTGTTATTGCTGATAATGGTAATAGAAAATGGGAAGATTACATATATAGAAATGAAGATGGAGAATACAAGTATTTATATAATTATGATACTGGTAAGGATTTAATGGTTACATCAAGGTGTGGTAGATTTGGTTTTAATAAACAATCAAATATAGTAGATCCTTATGCTTGGTATCTTGATTATGATAATGGTATCTTAAATGATATGTATGTTGGTGGAGTTTATTCTTTTGGATTCCAAAGGATGTATAATGTTAAAATTGATACAATTGGTGTTGAAGATACATTTAAATGGAGATATTCAGAAAATAATGGTAAAAGTTGGTCATCATTTGTGACTGGTATAACTTGTTCAACAACTGAAACATTATTACAATATGGTGTAACAGTTAGATTTTTAAATGTAACAGGACATAATTTATTTGACGAATGGAAATATGTTGCATATACACAAAGACCACAAGGCACATTAACTATTGCGCCAAGTGCGTATGATGGAGTAATAACAGTAAATAATTATAATGATAATAGTGGATTAGAGGATCATACATATGGTTCACAAACTAATTTTAATGGTGTAACAGAATTTTTCCACACTGGTTCTACCAATTCTGCTATATATATTGGTAATACATCTACATTCTATGATACATTCGTAAATATAGAAATATTTGGATCTGGTATAACATTACAAGCAGAATATTGGAACGGTACTGGATGGACTATGTTTTCAAATAATCCTTCATATAGTTTCTTGGATGATACTAATAATTTAACTAAAAGTGGTTTAATTCGTTGGCAAAGACCTGCATTAGCAGGATGGTCATCTCATCAATTATCTGGATTAACAGAGACATTTTTTGATTTATATTGGCTTAGATTCACAAGTTCAACTCTAGTGACTATTGCTCCTGTAATTTCAACTATAGTATTACATGGACATTATAGGTTTGGCGTTTATTCATCATATTATGATTATGATCCACAAATGTTTGTTGATTCAAAAGGTAGATTATTTGATACTGAACAATTAATTATTGGATCAACTGGTTATACTGTTGGATCTAAATTTGAAGTTTATAGTGAAGATAATAAGTTATTAGATGTTAAGAATACTGGTACAATTTATTTTAATCAATATACTGGTATAACAGAAAGATATTTAAAAGTTGAAATTGATGGTAGAATCATTGCTGTAACAGGAACAACTGGTGCTGGAACAGATGGTACATCAGGAACATCAGGTACAAATGGTCAAGATGGTACAAATTTTGGAACTTCTGGTACAAATGGTGTAGATGGAACTTCTGGTACAAATGGTGTAGATGGAACTTCTGGTGTAGATGGAACTTCTGGTGTAGATGGAACTTCTGGTACAAATGGTATAGATGGTACAAATGGAACTTCTGGAACTAGTGGAACTTCAGGTACAAATGGTGTAGATGGTACAAATGGTGTAGATGGTACAAATGGTGTAGATGGTACAAATGGAACTTCTGGTACAAATGGTATAGATGGTACAAATGGAACTTCTGGTACAAATGGTATAGATGGTACAAATGGTATAGATGGTACAAATGGTATAGATGGTACAAATGGTATAGATGGCACATCTGGAACAAATGGTACAAATGGAACTTCTGGAAATAATGGTACGAATGGGACTTCTGGCACATCAGGTACAAATGGAACTTCTGGAACGTCAGGTACAAATGGAACATCAGGCACGAATGGAACTTCTGGAACGTCAGGTACTAATGGAACTTCTGGAAATAATGGAACTAATGGAACTTCTGGCACAAATGGCACATCAGGTACAAATGGAACTTCTGGAACCTCAGGAACCAATGGAACATCAGGTATAAATGGAACTTCAGGCACTTCAGGTACAACTGGAACTTCTGGCACAAATGGCACTTCTGGAACTTCTGGTACGAATGGTACGAATGGTACGAATGGAACTTCAGGCACGAATGGAACTTCTGGAACGTCAGGTACAAATGGTACAAATGGCACTTCTGGAACTTCTGGAACTTCTGGAAGTTCTGGTAAATCAGGTACTAATGGTACTTCTGGCACAAATGGAACAAATGGAACCTCAGGTACGAATGGAACCTCAGGTACAAATGGTACAAATGGAACTTCAGGTACGTCAGGTACTAATGGAACATCAGGTATAAATGGCACATCAGGCACTAATGGAACCTCTGGCACAAATGGTACGTCAGGAACCTCAGGAACTAACGGAACTTCAGGAACCAATGGAACTTCAGGTACTAATGGAACTTCTGGGACGTCAGGTACAAATGGAACAAATGGAACTTCAGGTACAAATGGAACTTCTGGAACGTCAGGCACAAATGGAACTTCTGGAACTTCTGGAACTTCTGGAACTTCTGGCACAAATGGAACTAGTGGAACTTCAGGTACAAATGGAACTAGTGGAACTTCTGGAACCTCTGGTTTTTCAGGCACATCAGGTACATCAGGCAATAATGGTATTTCAGATAAATATCAAACATCTTCAAATACAGTATTAACTGTACCAACAATACATCCAACAACAATATATTTGACTGGTGGTACAGGATTGTCTTGGACAATTGGACAAGAAGCTATTGTAGCATATAATATAAATAATTATTTTACAGCAAATGTTTCATATTATAATCCAGCAAATGGTGCATTTATTTTAACATCAAGTAATAATGTTGGAACAGGAACTACATTGTCACCTTGGCAAATAAATCTAGGTGGTGCTCCTGGACCTGCTGGTAGCTCAGGTACGAATGGTAGTTCTGGTACGAATGGTAGTTCTGGTACAAATGGTACGTCTGGAACGAATGGTACATCTGGTACGAATGGTACGTCTGGTACGAATGGTACGTCTGGTACGTCTGGTACGAATGGCACAAGTGGGTTTTCTGGTTTAGATGGAATAGATGGTACAAATGGAACATCTGGAACTTCAGGAGTTGGAACTAATGGAACATCTGGAACTTCTGGAACAAATGGTACTTCTGGTACGAATGGAACTTCTGGAACATCTGGAACATCTGGAACAAATGGTACTTCAGGAACGAATGGAACTTCTGGCACAAATGGCACAAATGGCACAAATGGCACATCAGGAACGAATGGAACTTCTGGCATCTCAGGGACAAATGGAACTTCAGGCACGAATGGAACTTCTGGAACGTCAGGTACAAATGGTACAAATGGCACCTCAGGGACAAATGGAACTTCAGGCACGAATGGAACTTCTGGAACGTCAGGTACAAATGGTACAAATGGCACCTCAGGCACAAATGGCACCTCAGGCACAAATGGTACTAATGGAACCTCAGGTACTAATGGTACTAATGGAACGTCAGGCACTTCTGGCACAAATGGCACGAATGGCACCTCAGGTACAAATGGAACTTCTGGAACGTCAGGTACAAATGGAACATCAGGCACGAATGGAACTTCTGGAACGTCAGGTACTAATGGAACAAATGGAACTTCAGGTACAAATGGTACTTCTGGTACTAGTGGTACAAATGGAACTTCTGGAACGTCAGGTACAAATGGTACAAATGGAACGTCAGGTACAAATGGTACAAATGGTACATCAGGCACTAATGGAACTTCTGGTACTAGTGGTACAAATGGAACTTCTGGAACGTCAGGTACAAATGGTACAAATGGAACGTCAGGTATTAATGGTACAAATGGAACGTTAGGTACAAATGGAACTAATGGTACGAATGGAACTTCTGGCACTAATGGAACTAATGGAACTTCTGGCACTAATGGAACTTCTGGTACCTCAGGCACAAATGGTACCTCAGGCACGAATGGAACTTCTGGCACATCAGGTACGAATGGAACTAATGGTACATCAGGCACAAATGGAACTTCAGGTACAAATGGAACTTCTGGTACTAATGGAACTTCTGGAACTTCAGGTACTAATGGTACAAATGGAACTTCTGGAACGTCAGGTACAAATGGTACAAATGGAACTTCTGGAACTTCTGGAACTAATGGAACTTCTGGAACGTCAGGTACAAATGGAACGTCAGGTACTAATGGTACAAATGGAACGTCAGGTACAAATGGAACGTCAGGCACTAATGGAACTTCTGGAACGTCAGGTACAAATGGTACAAATGGAACGTCAGGCACTAATGGAACAAATGGAACTTCAGGTACAAATGGTACTTCTGGTACTAATGGTACAAATGGAATGTCAGGTACAAATGGAACGTCAGGTACAAATGGAACGTCAGGCACTAATGGAACTTCTGGAACGTCAGGTACAAATGGAACGTCAGGTACAAATGGAACGTCAGGCACTAATGGAACTTCTGGAACGTCAGGTACAAATGGAACGTCAGGTACTAATGGTACAAATGGAACTTCTGGCACAAATGGAACCTCAGGCACAAATGGAACCTCAGGCACTAATGGAACTAGTGGAACGTCTGGTACAAATGGTACCTCAGGTACTAATGGAACTTCTGGCACAAATGGTACGAGTGGAACGTCAGGCACAAATGGAACAAATGGAACATCAGGTGTAGATGGAGTTCAAGTTGCGTCATCACCATATAAGTATAGCACAAATACAGTAGATTCAGATCCTTCTTCAAATTATTTAAAGTTGAATAATACTGATATACCATCTGCAACATATATTTGGGTTGATTATGTTAATGATAATAATGCTGATATTAGAAATTATTTAGGATTGATCAATGTTGGTGATAAATTATATCTTCAAGTGACAACAAATGCAGCTCAATTTTTCTGGTGGAGTGTCACTTCTACAACAGATAAAACTGGTTATTATCAATTTGGATTATCTTTGATTCAATCTGGAACAACATCATCTTTATCAAATAATACTAAAGTTTCATTAGGTGTAGGTTTTAAAGGTCAATCAGGGACAAATGGAACTTCTGGAACATCAGGTTTATTGCCATCTTTAGGTAATAATAATGAGATTGTTGTTGTAAATACTGGTGCAACATATGGATATTCTACACGCAATTTAAATGTTGCTGTTATGGGTGCTTATGGTGAAGAAACTGGTGAGCCAACTGGATTTAGATGGACTACAAATGATAGTACAATTACATTTAGTGCAACAACAAGAACATTTTATATTGTGCCAACAGGATCAACTTATGAAATATATAATAAAGGAATTAGATTTAATTTAACTGGTGATACAATACAAGTTGCAGATATAACAAGAAAAAACTTTATTTATTATGATAATAATGGTCACATACAATCTGGATTAACATTTGATGAATCGTATATAATTGATAAATGCTTTATAGCTACAGTATATTGGGATGCTGAACATCAAAGATGTATTTATTTAGGTGATGAACGACATGGAATGATAATGGATTCTGCTACTCATAAGTGGATACATTTCTCATTAGGTACAGCATATGTTAGTGGTTTAGATTTAACAAATTTCACTATAGGTGATGGCTCATTAAATTCTCATGCTGCATATTCTATAAATTCTGGTGTTATTTACGATGAAGATATAACATTTAATATACCAACATATTATAGTGGATTTTCAGCAAAAATATTTTATATTTCTGGAGTTACAATAAATTGGGAAATAGGCACTAATAATTTGCCAGTTTTAAATACTGGATCAGGTAGATTGGCATATAATTATATTAGTGGCAGTACATATTCGTTAAATGAAGCGCCAGAAAATAGTTATGTGTTATATCATGTATTTGCAACTAATGATATTTTAGAAAATAATCATATTATAGTTGGTCAAAGTTTTTATACAGGTTTAACAGACGCTACAAATGGTGCTAAAACAGAATTGGCTTCTTTAAAATTAGAAGGATTAGTTGTTAATGAATATGCATCAATTGCAACAGTTATTTATAAGACATCAAGTACATACGCAAATTCAGTAAAAGCGAAAATTGTTGCTAATTCTGATGGTGGATATTGGATAGATTGGAGAGGTTTCCATATGACATCTGTTGGAGGAGGCGGAGATGGCGGAGGCGGAGGTATAAATGGAACCTCAGGTACGAATGGAACCTCAGGTACGAATGGAACCTCAGGTACGAATGGAACTAATGGAACTAATGGAACTTCAGGCACAAATGGAACTTCAGGCACAAATGGTATTTCAGGCACAAATGGTACTTCAGGCACAAATGGCACTTCAGGCACATCTGGCACGAATGGAACTAATGGCACTTCAGGCACAAATGGAACTTCAGGTACCTCAGGTACAAATGGAACTTCTGGTACAGATGGCACATCAGGAACATCAGGAAAAAGTGGAACTAATGGTACAAATGGTACGAATGGAACTTCAGGTACGAATGGAACTTCTGGTACGAATGGAACTTCTGGCACATCAGGTACGAATGGAACTAATGGAACATCAGGTACGTCAGGAAAAAATGATGATGGTACATCAGGTACGTCAGGAAAAAATGGAACAAATGGAACTGATGGTACATCAGGTACGTCAGGAAAAAATGGAACAAATGGAACAAATGGAACTTCTGGTACAAATGGAACTTCTGGTACTTCTGGTACAAATGGAACTTCTGGTACTAATGGAACAAATGGAACATCAGGTACAAATGGAACAAATGGAACATCAGGTACTAATGGAACAAGTGGCTCGTCAGGTGTTGGAACAAACGGCACATCAGGCATAAATGGAACTAATGGAACATCAGGCATAAATGGAACAAATGGAACAAATGGAACATCTGGAACAAATGGAACATCTGGAACAAATGGAACATCTGGTACATCAGGTGTTGGAACAAATGGAACATCTGGCACATCAGGTGTTGGAACATCAGGTACAAATGGAACAAGTGGATTTTCTGGTGTGAATGGTTTAGATGGAACTAATGGAACATCAGGTATTAATGGTACCAATGGAACATCAGGTATTAATGGTACCAATGGAACATCAGGTATTAATGGAACTAATGGAACTAATGGAACCTCAGGTGTTAATGGAACTAATGGAACATCAGGTATTAATGGAACTAATGGAACTAATGGAACCTCAGGTGTTAATGGAACTAATGGAACATCAGGTGTTAATGGAACTAATGGAACTTCTGGTACTAATGGAACCTCAGGAACTAATGGTACTTCTGGAACTTCTGGTACAAATGGAACTAATGGAACATCAGGAACTAATGGAACTAATGGAACTAATGGAACTGGTACAAATGGAACTTCTGGTACATCAGGAAGTTCTGGATTGTCTGGTAATTTAGTAGAAACTAAATCTATAACTGTTGAAAGTCCAACAGCATCTGAAAATATACCTATGTTCTTTTCTTTTAGTGCTGTTACTTTGAAACAAGTTCAAGCAGTTGTCGCTGGAACGTCGCCATCAGTCACAATTCAATTAACTTATGGTACAGATAACTCAGCAGCAGGAACAAATATATTATCATCAGCAACTGCAATCACTGGAACAACTACAGGTATTAATTTTACTAGTTTTGCTAATCCTAATATTACTGCTGTTTCGTGGGTTAAATTAATAACATCTGCCCAAAGTGGAACAGTAACTTATTTACATGTTAGTATGATATATCAAAAAGCTGGCTCTTAAATTGAACCTCATAATTATAATATATAAAATAAAAAATTAAAAATAAATGGCATTAAGAACAAAAACTATAGAATTTGCTTTACAAACAAGTGTACTAACTTTAGCATCAGCAACTAAAAGAGTGTTGACTGGTTCTACTCAAATTTTTATACCAGAATCAACTATAACTTTTTTATCTTGTATGTTAGAAATTTTTGTAGCAGGTGATAATACTACAGCATTATCATTAACTGTACCTACAGTTGGTTTTTCACTTGGTGTAGCAGCAGAATCATCTTCAGTTCTTCAAAATCCAAGTGCTCTTTCAGGAACAATGAAAGAATGTTGGATATTTACTAGAGATGTCAAGTCTTATTTTACATCAAACTGGTCTGGAACAGCAATGAACTGGTATACTATGTGGACAGGAACAGGTCCCGCATTTGCTAATATTTCTTCAAAAATTATCATAACATATCAATATGAAGAATCAACATCAAATACACAAATAAAAACAATTAGAATACCAGTTGAATCAACTAAAAGTTTATTAACGACAACTTGGCAAATTGTAGGTAGTGGTAATACTACACACGCTATACCACCATTAAATGGTACATATTTGCCTGAATCTGGTATTACAATTAGACAAGCATATTTAGAAATACAAGGTAATGATGGTGACAATGCAATAACAGCTTATTCAGGTCAAACTAGAGTTAATGGTGGTACTCCTTTCGATTTTTGGCGTACTCCTGTCACTATAAACTGTGCAAGATGGTTTAAATCAATTTATAATTTAACACCATTTAATTTGAGTGGTTCATCTTATTATTCTTTAGAAATGGTTGCAGGACCAGTAACAAGTAGATTTACTGTACCAGGAGGATTAATTGTTTGTACATATGAATATAATTCAACTGGAAGTACAGCTATTTATAATAGCGTGATTCTTGGTGGAATTGATACACCAGGTTATATTGGTGGTACAACAGCCACAGATCAAGCTATTTGGGAAAGAAATATTTATATAGAAGAACCAGCTCCAATAACAATAAAAGAAAGTGCTGTTGCCTTATATTTTATTGATTCTGGTTCTTTAAACTTGAGTGTTCAAGTTACTGGTACTACATCAGGTCAAACAGCAGCTACAGTATATACTGTTACTGCTGGAGGTACACAGGGCGGACAATATTCATTGTTTCACAGAGTTGATCCTGGAAGTCAAAATACAAAAGGTTTATTTTTACAAAGAGGAAAAAATTTATATAGTATTAGAGTTTTTAGTAATACTGCATCAGCAGGATGGAATTTATCAGGTGCTTTATATCTTAACTATATATCAGGAAAACACACATTAGGTGTTGGCGCACACACACATACTTGTTTTCAATATGTGATGAGTGGGCAAACTGCAGCAAGAGTTCAACAAACATTAGTCGCTGTTGCTCCTACAATTCCTGAAACAGATTATTATATTTCTGGATTTTTAACATATATTCCATATATGATAGGTGTTGGAACTGATCAGGCTATATCATTACAAGCTGATATTTTATCTGGTGAATCATATGGTCAGGGTTGGCAAATGATTTATAATGGTCAAGGTAGAACTGATAATATAAACTCTCTTAATACCGCTTATGGTGCTGCTAGAACAGCATTTACCAGATGGAACGGTGACCCAGATCCAGATAGATTATATATAAAAAATGCAAGACAATATAGATTAGATTCAGATCCATTAAATTATGCTTCAATTGGCATTTATTATACATATAATGCAATAACATATGTTGTTTCTGGTACTTGTACTGGATATAGTGGTAATGGTAGTGGAATAGGAATAGATATTTATAGGGTTGTAAATTCTTCTTATGATGAAGTGATTTTAAATCTTACAACTATTGCTGGTGGTACATTTTCTGGATTATGGGTAGATAATACAGATACTTTGTATGCTGCTGCAAGACAAGATGATACCCATGTTGGAAGAAGTACAAATGGTACAGCAGGTTAAAAAATAATTTATAATTATGTTTAATATAGTTTTAAGAAATCCAAAAGTTAGTTCTCCTTTTGATCTATTATTAGCTTTACCAGCAACAAGAAGAATATTTATTTGTAGTTAAAAAAAGTTATTTACAATTTTTATATATAAGTTATGACAAGAATTGTAACTAATAGTTTATTAAATCCAACTAAAAGATATATAAGTAATGTAAAAAATACTTTTATTACATCAGATGGTCCTAATGCAACTGGAATGAAAATTGGTCTAGAAGATTTTGGTATTCCATATGACTCACATTATCGTTCAAGAATAGTATTACCAGCAGGCACTCAAGATTATTATTTGAATTATGGTAAATTTGAAAATGTGACATTTTTATTAATAAAAGTCACATATAATGGTAATTATGATAATGCAAATGAAGACAGTTATGATCCTTACTATTATTATGAACCAAATACGTATAATATATATTATAGTTATGAAAGTTATCAATATGTTGAAGATCAAACATATGTTGATCCAGATTATGTTGATGATTATGTTGGTACTGGTAACACATTAATTACATATCCTATTGGTAGATTATTATTATTAAATGGATCTTTTAATAATAAATTACAAAAAATTTATTTACATAATCCATTAGATTGTGATGTTGTTTTAGATGTTTTACATGCTAATATTGCTGATCCAATACCAACACCGCCAAGTAGTGCCATTACTATATCAAATTTATATTATAATGATATTATTACAGATCAAGTAATTTGCACTTCTGGATTTACTGGCTCAAGTGAATTTATTATAAATCAATTTATAGTTTCACCACCATCTGGTTATACAATACCTTATATTGTACAGTATGATACAATAATATCAATTCAAAAAGATTTGACAGTTAATAGTATTTATCTTTATACTTTGACTATTACATATTTTTTAAGGTTTTTGACGGAATTTGATTGTAATCTAGCATATTCACGTATGATATTTGCATATGCATCATATTTAGATAATAGTTGTAGATATTTAACATCAGACAATTCTTATAAAAATGGTGTTATTATCTATTGTTCAACATCTTAAATAATTAATTATGAATGTAATATATAGACCTAATGTATTAGATACTTTAACAGGAAATACAAATAACTATGTTTATGCAAACTCCGCAATAACATCTGATATTTATATTAAGAGTGGTTTTACATTTAATCTAAATAATTTTTATGGTAAAACAATTAATAGATTAGATATTATAGATAATATAATAAATTATGTTAGTGATGGTATAAGCAAATATATGCTAAGAGTTCTAATTGTTTCAACTGGTGAAACACTTATTAATGTTGATGAAATAGGCACATATTGCGTTAAAATATCATATAATGAAGATGTTGTAGATTATTTTATAATGAATATTGGTTTAACATCTATTACAACTACCACAACAACAATAAATATTACAACAACTACCACAACAATACAAAATGATAGATCACCATTCATATTTTATAATAGTGGTTCATCTTGGTTTGGTAGTGGATTAACTATACCTTATGACGTATTTTTACATCTTGTTAACTATAGTATAACTGGATGGACAATAGATAGTTTAAAAATTTTATTTATTAATAATGTAATAGATTGTTATGATGGTAATATTGATTTATCAGAAATAATACTTAAATTATTTAAAAATAATTTAGAATTTAATAGTATATCAGAATTCGGCATCTATGATATATTTATATCTGTTACTGATTCTGGAAATAATACAACAACAAATATTATTAAAAATATAGTAGTTGATGATTTACCACCTATAATAAGATATTATAATGTTTTGAATAATTTGACTGGTAACACAACTGATTATTCTGGATCAAGTTCAGCAATAACTTCGGGTGTTTACATAGCAAGAGGATTTACAGTAAGCCTTAATAATACAGTTAATAGATTGTTTATAATTAATAGTATTGTTGAATCTGTATATGATATGATTGATAACACATTAAATAAGTATAAATTGAATGTTTTGATAGTAAATTCAGGAGAGACACTTATTGAAGTTGATAATGTAGGAACTTATTGTGTTAAAATTTCAATGTCTGATAATAGCGGTAATGAAACCATAGATTATTTAATGATGAATGTACTTTTGTTACCAATAACAACCACAACTACAACTATTATACCCGTTACAACAACCACCACAACTACAATCTTAAATGGACCTTATATCTTCTATAATAGTGGAACATCTTGGTTTGGAAGTGGATTAACAGTACCATATGATGTAATTTTACCATTTGTTCATGAAGGTGTATCAGGTTGGACATTAGATAGTTTAAAAATGTTATTTATTGATAAAGTTATAGATTGTTATGATGGAAATATTTCATTATCATCAATAACTTTAATTTTATATAATATTGGGTCTATTATACCTTTAAGTGACATATTTGGTTCTGGATTGTATGATATATTTGTTTCTTTTACAAATTCATCAAATAATAATGTCACTAATTATATTAAAAATATAAAAGTAGATAATTCCCCTCCTGTTATTGTATATCGTCCCTATGTTTTAGTATCAACTTTAACGGGTAATACAACATCATTTTCTGGCGCAAGTTCCGCAATAACATCTGGTATTTATATTTCAAGTGGATTTACTGCTAATATAAATGGATTTGATAGATTTACAATCGATAGAATTGGAATAATTGATAATATAGTAAATTATACTTATGATGATATTGATAATATTAATAAGTATATGCTAAATGTGCTGGTTGTTGGATGGGCACATTTAGACACATATGATAATATTATATATACTGAAGTAAATAAAGAGGGATATTATTGTGTTAAATTATCAATATCTGATAGTAGTGGTAATGAAGTTATAAATTATATTATGATGAAAGTAATTTATGATATTAGTGTATATTCAGAAGGTTATTGGCAAGATAACAAAGTTTGGATTGATAGAATTCTTTGGAATGATCATCCATTTAATTAGGCTTCATACTCAATGGAGCCTATTTTTTTTAATATATAATTTTAAATTATAACTAAAAATATGAATAAAATTGGATTTGGAATATTTTGTTTTGGTGATGATTATTACTATAATGGCACATTCAAAAAAATTATATCAATTCTAAATTGTGGATATTCTTGTTATGTTTTGACTGACCAGCCAGATAGATTTGAAGAGTATAAAAATGTTATTTCAATTCCATATTCAAGAACTATTAAATCTTATCATGATAAGATGATACTTCCAAAATATATTTTAAAGGATTGTGATATTTGTATATTGTTAGATGCTGATATTCACATAGTTGATTGCTCATTTTTAGATAAATTAAATAATTATAATTTTAAAGAAGGAATATCATATCCATTTACATTAAAAAATCATAAAGCAAATATAGAATTTATTAAAGGATTAAATTTTTATTCACCTGAATGGAGTGATTATATGTTATTTGCTGAAAAAATTATACCAGATTTTAAAGAATTGCCTACAATATGGGAAAATTTTTTAGTAATTAATAATAAAGGATTTGATTATAAATTTTATGAAACATATGAAAAATTGCAGATTGTTAAAGAAAACTCTGATTTGAGATTTAATAAAGATGTAAATGGTAATGGTGAGGGTGTTTCGATTATGATATCTGCTAAAAATTCAAATATAAATATAGGTCAAGATTTAGAATTATTAGAACTTGTTAAAGATAAAATGAAAGATATAAGTAGAAAATTTACAAGAAAAGAATTATGGGAGGATTGGATGAGATGATTACAGATAATAAATTTATAAGAGAAAATATAACCAATAATGGTTTAAGTGGTAAAACAGTTCCTTTTCGTTGGGCTCATGGTGCAACAGATGAACATATGGGTGATGGTATTATAGTATATGGCATAATCCAGCATATGAGAGCTAAAAATTGTATTTGTATAGGATCTGGTGGCGGATTTATTCCTAGAATAATGACACAAGCGAGAATGGATTTATATAAACAAGGTATATTTGAGGGTGATGATAATTATAATTGGGGTGATATTGGTGCAACATATTTAGTTGATCCTTGTAATGATATAGGCGGACCAAGTGATGTTTCATGTGAAGATTCTTTTTATAGAAATAAATTTAGACCTAGATTCATTAAAGAAACATCAGAAAATGCATTTTATAATTTTTTTGTTTTACAAGATATAAAAATTGATGTTCTTTTTATAGATGGTGATCATTCATACGAAGGAGTTAAAAAAGATTTTGAATTATACTCTACTATATTATCTGAAAATGGAATTATAATTTTACATGATACTGATGAGAGATATGAAAAATCATTAATTGTGTCAGAAGATGCAAAAAAAGATTATTATAAATTTGATGGTCCATCTAGATTAATTAAAGAAATACAGGAAAATACAAATTGGAATAGTCTTAATCTATTCAATTTTGGTGTGTTGCCAACTAAACCATCTTCAACTGGAATAACTATTATAAACAGGAAAAAATAAACTTTATAGTTTATTTAGAATAAATAAAAATAAAATAATCATATGAAAACAAAAGAAGAAAAAGAAAAGGAAGTATATGACCTTGAATTAAGAAAAGTTAAGGCGTTGGAAAAAATTGGAAGTTCCTTGGATGCTTTAACTATTTGGTTTGAAGAAATAGATAAAGATGATTGGAGCGCAAGAATTCAATATTATTTATCAGAATTTCATACAAAATTTTCTAATGAAAAAATAAACTAAAAAAAAGTGAAAAAACTTGGTGTTATTGTACCATATC
>Ga0209083_1001121_pt1 | contig 32519 bp, 26 predicted proteins | sample AM7aDNAmetaG_FD_184132 | JGI IMG/M metagenome (GOLD analysis project Ga0209083, IMG submission 184132) | Freshwater microbial communities from Finland to study Microbial Dark Matter (Phase II) - AM7a DNA metaG (SPAdes) (version 3) | ecosystem: Environmental > Aquatic > Freshwater > Lake ... | reverse complement strand
GAGCGAGGACGGACGGGACAAGAGATTCTGGGCGGAGCGAAAGTCTGTGGGGAGAGCCGTTGGCCGGAATCGATTGCGAAGTTGCCCGAGCCTCGTGTCATGACCTTGCAGTTGCGCTCTTGCACCCGGCCCCTTCTCACTTCTTGCATTGAAAAGTGGCTTGTCATATAATGCGTACCTGTCGCATGACGCTCAGAAAACATGATAAACAAGGAGGTCTCTTATGAAAAAATTTCTGGCATTATCCTGTGCCGTTGTTTTTCTTTTCGGCTTTACCGGTTACGACTGGGGAAATTCCTCTGAAAAAAAACAAGAGGTCAAACAGCCCGCTCCCCCACCGCCTACAGCTCCGAACGCCGATGCTATGACGGCACTCAATAGTCTGCTCGGGTCTGGAACGCCCGCCGAACGCCAGGCAAAGCTAGACACCTTGGTTCGCCTGAGCCAGATTCTGCCTGTTGTAGCGCCGCAGGGAGTTACTGCGACAAACGCTCCTGCCCAAAATGCCGTAGCAACACAACAGCCTGCGCAGGAAACAAAGTCCTCCACTAAAAAGTCTTCCCGCCGCTGGTAAAACCGGCGATAGGTTCTTTAATAAAAAACCCGCGGTTCATTTAGAGGCGCGGGTTTTTTATTGAACTCAGAACGCTTGGCCTCTAGAACGACTATCTTTTCCCTTTTCCTGCGGGCTGGATCTTCGAAAGTTGCAGGGCAAGCTCACGGGGATCAACAGCCACTTCAAGCGCCGCTTCGTATCCGATAGTCCCATTGGCATATAGCTGCTTCAAGTAGTCATCAAGCATGATCATCCCGTAGCGCGTTCCCGTTTGAAGCTCCGAGAGGATCTGATAGGTTTTACCTTCTCGGATCAGATTCCGCACGGCCGGTGTTGCAAACATGATCTCAAAGGCTGCAACGCGGCCTTTGCCGTCCAGCCTCGGCACAAGAACTTGCGAGATCACGGCTACGATGGTAGCCGAAAGCTGCACTCGCACCTGGCTCTGCTGATGCGCGGGAAAAACATCGATAATACGATCCACGGTGCGCGCAGCACCAGTCGTGTGAAGCGTGGAAAAGACCAAATGTCCCGTTTCGGCAGCTCGAATGGCCGACTCCATTGTCGCCAGATCCCTCATTTCTCCGATCAGGATTACATCCGGATCCTGTCGCAATGATTTTACGATAGCCTCAGAGAAACTTGGAACATCCTCCCCAACCTCACGCTGAGTCACCACTGATTTCTTATGCTTGTGAACAAATTCGATCGGATCCTCTGCCGTAATAATATGCCTTTGAAAGTTCTCGTTAATGTAGTTAAGCATCGTCGCGAGAGTAGACGTCTTACCGCTTCCCGTAGGCCCCGTCACAAGCACGAGCCCTCGCGGAAGATTCAGGGTCTCTATCAATTGGACCGGTAAGCCGATATCCTGAAAGCTGAAAAATTTTGAAGGGAGAAGCCGCAAAACCAGGGAGTAATGGCCCTGCTGTTTAAAGCATGAAACACGAAAGCGCGCTTTCTCATTGAAAGAAAAACCGAAGTCAATGCCGCCAACCTCTTCGACCCTTTTGCGCTGAATCTCGGTCGTGATCTCTTTGGCAAAAGACTCGGTATCCAACGGAGTAAGCGATTTTTCGCCGACAGAAAAAAGATCCCCAACCAAGCGGTAGGTTATGGGTCTTCCGACGGTCAAGTGAATGTCGGAGGCCTCCTGGATGATCGCCCCTAGCAAAACATCTTCGATGGCCATAGCATGCTCCTTTGGAATGAATACGTTATGACAAAATCTTTCTTCCTTGTATTCTCGGCTGATCCCGTCAAAAACCTTAGAAAACAAGCTTGGCGACGCTCCAGAGAACAACGGAAAGAAATCCTGCCAAGAGACACAACATCGGCCATCCTCTCATGGAAGCCGGCACCCCGGAGAACAAAAGTCTGTAGCGTAATCCCAATAGCCCAGTCTGAAAAAAGCCGCTACAGACGCTCACGGCCCACGCGAGCGAAAGGCCTGACAAAAGATCACTTTTCTTTCCATGGATCGTAAAAGCTATCAGGGTCGCGACAAGAAAGAATATATCCGTTTTTTTCTGATAACGTGAAAGCAGATACGCAGCGGCCGAAAAACCAAGAAATTCATATTCCACGCCGGTAACGCGGGTGCTGTTCAGAGCCGCCGCCCCTGCCGCTAGCACCAAGATCAGACTTAATGTAAGAAATAAATCGATCGCATCCCGCCAAACACGTCTGAGCCCCTCAATCGGCCTCTGCAACGCTGCGGGTCTTGTCCCTCTAAGGGCCATTATAAAACTCAAGGCGATGATCGTAGGGTACATGCCATCCCACTTCACTTTAACTTTAGGGTATCTGTTTGGTGTTAGAGAATTTTAAAAAAAAGTTGCTTTTCCACAAGAGCGCAATGCCGGCAACTACAAATAGAAGCCCGGCGGGTTGACAAAATATTTTCAGTCTTGAACTTTTTTCACCAATTTCGCGCACAAAAACCATCGCGAGAACAAAAAACACAAAACCTATTCCGGTCATAGCCCGCTCAAAAAAATACCTTGGAACATCCTTTGAGAAAACCCGGACATGTCCGGGTTTAACTTCGGCCTCAAGAAAAGAAACAGGCGTCATGAAATAAACGCTCAGGATCCAAAAGGGAGAAAGTCCGGTGAGCGACCAGGCGGCCTGCCCCCACACAACGAGCCAAAGGAGAAAAGCCTGTTTCAACAGCCTCCCTGGAAATAGACGCCGCGTAAACCAGAAAAAAAAGAGCGTCCCCCAGAGAAATACTGCGCTCCATAAGGCCGCAACGCCGGATCTGAAAAAGCCGTAGGGATAGAGCATGAACGGCAAATAGGCTAACAACATCCGTGAAAAAAGACTTTCAGGTAGCTTCATTTTTCCATGATCCCATAAGCTTTATTTCCTCAAAAAATGCGCGCCGTAAAGAACCGTCCACAACATGCCAAGAAAAAATATAAAAAAAAGTCCCTTTCCCGCCGCGGTCGCAAAGATTTTTAATTTCTTTTTTATGGCGGGCTCCCGGTCAGCAACGATCACCGCTTCTTTCCGCTTCGTCGGTTTTGGGATTTTTATTTTTTTGCTTTTCATCTGGGGTGAGTCGCTTTTAAAGGCTTGATCGATTTGAAGGTAACGGGCCTGATCAAGACATCCAGCCAAGGCGTGATCAGGCTCATCCAGAGAAGAGCGCATGTCGCGGCGCTGATCGAAAAACCACCCGCTTCGAGACAGGAGCTCAGGATGCCCGCCCCAAGAACAAAGTAAATGTTTCCCCTGCGCGTCAAAGGTAAAACTACGGGATCCGCTAGAAGAAAAAAGGCGGTAAAAAGAACGCTGCTGAGAAAGGCAGCGGTTATTCCGTAGGCTCCGCCCAATATTTTAAAGACGGCACATACCGCTATAAAAAAAACGGGGTTTTCCCAATAACCTTTTTTTTGACTCATGAGAAGAACGCCGCCAAGGCCGATCGAAACAAGCACCCAGAGACTTCCTTCTCCCGCCAGAAGCATCGGCTCGCCCATTTTATTCGAAAAGCTGAGCTGAAGTATCGCTCGCGCCAGTAAAAGCGGTTGTAGAGGGTAGGTCCCCGTCCCGCCGAACATCGCACGGATGATACTTATGATAAAAACACCAAAAATGATAATTTCGGAAGCGCAGCGGGAAGGCACCAGCAGAGAAAAAAGAGCCGCGGTAAGCACGGCCTCGCCATTATGAAGATTGTCTTTTTTCCCTGAAAGTTTTGCTATCAGAAATTCGACAGAGACAACGCTCACAAGACATATCAGAAGAACCCGGAGTATCCCCGCATGTCCGGTAAAACAAGCCGCGATAAAGATCGGGAGAAGCGCGATCCCCTGCCCCCAAAACCGCTTCGCTAGAGAATCCGTGGAACGAATATGAGGCGGAAGCTGTCGGGTTTGCAAATATCCCGTTTCAGGCATGAAGCACCTCTGACTCTTTGAGAGATGAGACTTTCCGGATCAGTTCTAACATCGGCCGCTTGGAAGAACACACATAGGCGCAGACGCCGCATTCGATGCACTCCGAAGCTCCCCACTCGCGGGCGGTGGAGAACTCCTTCGTCTCGGCAGCAAGCGTTATCATCGCAGGGGAAAGCGAAACGGGGCAATGGTCTACGCAGAGATTACAACGGATGCAGGGTTCCGCGACGACCTCTTTAGCTATCTCTTTCGGCAGGGCAAGAATAGCGCTCGTAGCGGCGGTCACGGGAACATCGAGACTCGCTTGCGCTTCTCCCGCCATGGGACCTCCCATCAATACTCTGCGCGGTTCCCGCATGACTCCCTTGCAAGCCTGAATTGCGTTCTGAAAAGAGATCCCAAGCGGCAGCCAAAGGCTGCGCGGTTCCACGACACATTCGCCGCCCACAGTGACGACTCTTTCGTAAAAGGGCTTCCCCAAGGCAACCGCTTCATAGACCGTAAAGGCTGTGGAGGCCGGGAAGACAACCGCTGAACACGCTTCTCCCGGGAACCACTCCTGGAGCAACAGGGTCTCAAGTCCTTGCGGGTAAAGCGCAGGAACCGTTCTCACTTCCACATGACTCCATGTAAGGAAATAGATCTTACTCTTGATGAGTTCGATCATTTCCCCGTTGCAGTTTTCTATCGCGAAAATGATCTTCTCCGCCCCGCAGGCTTTTTTCAACAGTTCCGCTCCTCTTAAAATTTCCACGGGATGGGACAGCGCGAGCACCTGCTCGCAAGTGATATAGGGTTCGGGATCGCAAAGATTGATGATCACGGTCCGCGCTCCGCCGTGCCGGGCGAGTTTTAAATGGACCGGCTCCATTTGCGGATCCGTCGTTACCAGTCCGGACTCCTGAAAAATCCCGGCGAGTTTCTCGGCGGGTATCTGCTCCCAATCTTTCCGGAGATCCCATGCCGGAGTGGGTTTTGGTTCCCGCGGCCTCCGGATCTCGATCATCAAACTTTTCCCGCCAAGCGCGTTGGGAAGCTCCGCGATCCGCTCCACAGTCCCTGTTATTCCCGCGTGAATGCTGACGCCCTCCCCGGCCACTGACTCGTTTTGAGTCTGGGGAACTGCGATCTTCTGCCCTGTCACGACTTTATCACCCGTACGAACGCAGGGTGTCGCTTTGGATGGCACAGTGATGTGTATCGTTTCCGGAGGATAGGGCCGCTTGAGATTCCAGTTAAGAAGGCTGGCGTCTTTTTTTCTTTCGAGACGAATACCGGGGGGGCTGCGTTTGGGCAAAAGCATTTCCTTTCAGGCTATTTTAAAGAAGAGATACCGGTAAAGCCTCCGCCTCAACTTTTATTTTTCCTTGCTTCGCCGTCGTTGAGGCGGCCCCAATCTCCGCTCTGCTTCGTCCTGATGCACCTATTTGTTTTTACTGAGCATCAGGACTGCACTGGCTTCCGATATTAAATTTAAAAGAGCCAGGCGATTGATGGGTATTGGGACCGGTGATCTTGTCGACCTGGATACGCTCCCGGAAGATCTCCTTAAGCCTTCCAAACTGGCAATTTTCCATATGCAGACCTTCTATGTCAGGAAGACTTCCAAGGATGGGAACGCCGGAAAGATCATGGATGACCTTCGGATTGGTGAGCTCCGCCAAAGAGTAATTCGTCACGGAAACCCTGTTGAAGATGATGCCTCGCACTTCGATCCCGCGGATCGTTGCGGCATCCACTGTCAACAGCGTGTGGTTGATGGCCCCAAGTCCCGCATACGAAACGATCACGATGGGAAGCCCCATGTCTCGAATGAGGTTCGCCACATAATAATCCTTTTTCAAAGGAACCATCAAGCCGCCGATCCCTTCGACGATCATAAAGTCATAATGTTTTTGAAGTTCATGGTAGCTTTTCAAAATCGCGGGGATATCCACCTCTTTTTTCTCGAGCATGGCCGCAACATTCGGCGAGAGGGGGTTGCGATAACGCGACGGACTTGTAAGCGGCGGATATTCGTTCTGCGCCGCTTCCATTAGAAACGCCGCGTCTTGGGAGATCAGCCGTTCATCGGAACCATAACAGCCGGTCGCAACAGGTTTCATCACTCCGACTTTCATCCCGCGATCCTGAAGCACAAGCGCCAATCCCGCGGAAACCACCGTCTTTCCCGCGTCCGTGTCTGTTCCTGTTATAAAAATACCGGCCTTCATAAAATCCCCGCATCATGGGTAATGAACCAGGCGCAACGAAACAACCGTTCCGTTGACCGTAGGTCCTTGACCGCGCCCTTAGATGACTTCATCGGTTGCCTCTTGAATTGATTCATAAGTAATGCCGAGCAGACAGTTGAGTTCTTTTTCAGAAATTGAAAGCGGCGGCATCAGAACGATCACGGAACCCAGCGGACGCAGGATCGCGCCTTTCCTGCGTGCGACCTCGCTCACGCGAGCCCCGATCTTTTTTTTAGGTTCAAAACCTTCCTTGGTTGCCTTATCGCGAACCAACTCGATACCGATCATTGTGCCGGCCTGCCGGATATCCCCGACAGATCTTAAGCTTTGAAAGCCTTCCAGGCGCTCCCGCAGCAAACGGATCTTCGGTTGCAATTTTTCGATCGTCTTGTCTTTGTAAAAAAGATCGATCGTGGCTATCGCCGCCGCGCACGCGAGCGGATTCGCTGTATACGTGTGCCCGTGAAAAAAAGTCTTGTGCTCCTCGTACGAGCCAAGAAAACCCTCGAAGATCTCTTCAGCCGCGAGAGTCGCGGCAAGCGGAAGATACCCGCCTGTGATACCTTTTGCGACCGCCATGATATCGGGAGTCACGCCTTCATGCTCCGCGGCGAACATCTTTCCCGTCCGCCCGAATCCCGTCGCAACCTCATCAAAAATCAGGAGCGTATTATACTTTCGCGTCAGCTCCCTGGCACGCGAAATGTATCCCGCGGGCTGAGCGATCATTCCCGCGGCGCCCTGCATCAGCGGCTCCATTACAAAAGCCGCAAGCTCTCCGGCGTTTTCGCTCAAAACTTTTTCCATGGCAGCCAGCGATTCTTTTTTGACCGCTTCCGGATCATCCCCCGTCGGCCAGCGATATCGGTAGGGAGACGGTATTTCAAGCGTTTCAAAAAGGAGCGGTTTGTAGACCTGATGAAAAAGCTCAATACCTCCGAGGCTCACTGAACCTATCGTGTCGCCGTGATAGGCGTTCGTCAGTTTTGCGAATTTTTTTTTCTTGGGTTGACCGCGTTGCTGCCAATATTGATAGGCCATCTTAAGCGCGATCTCCATCGCCTCTGAGCCCGAGTCCGAATAAAAGACTCGCGATAATCCTTTGGGCGCGATCGCGATGAGCTTTTCCGCGAGTTCGATCGCAGAAGGATGCGTGAGCCCGAGAAAGGTGCAGTGCGCTATTTTTCCGAGCTGCTTTTTAATAGCCTCATCGATCTCAGGGACCCGGTGACCGAACACGTTGCACCAAAGCGATGACACGCCGTCGAGATATCTCCCGCCCTCCGTGTCGATCAAGTAACAACCCTCCCCGTGCTCGATCACCGGAAAGTCATCCGTCTGCCAATCCCGCATCTGCGTGAAGGGATGCCAGATGTATTTTCGATCCTTCAAGATCAGTTCGTCTGTTTTTTTCATGCCAAAGCCTCGAATGCTTTCAGGAGCTTATCGATCTCTTCTTTCGAATGGGCCGCGCTGACGGTAACGCGGAGGCGGGCTTTCCCCTTTGGAACCGTCGGATAGCGTACAGCCGGGATAAAAAGCCCCCGGGTGAGCAGTTTTTCAAAAGCCTCCATGGCTTTCTTCTCATCCCCGATGATCACAGGAAGAACCGCGGACTCGGGTTTGGCAAGGTTGAATCCAAGTTTCGTTAGCCCGCGATGAACTTCGCCGATATTTGTCCAAAGTTTTTTTATAAGCGCCGGTTCTTCTTCGATCACGCAAAAAGCTTCTCTCGCGGTCTCGCAGAGAACGGGGGGCAGGGCTGTTGCAAAAATGAAAGGCCGGGCGAAATTGATCAGATGGTCTATCAGTGCTTTGTCGGCAGCCACGAACCCGCCGAGTCCGCCAATGGCCTTTGAAAGCGTTCCCATGATCACATCGATTCCTTTTGAGAACCGCGCAGTCGCTCCGGGACCGCTTTTCCCGAACACGCCCGTCCCGTGCGCGTCATCCACAATAAGCAGGGCGCCGTATTTTTTCTTGAGCCTTATCAGTTCTTTCAGATCCGCCCGGTCTCCGTCCATACCAAAGACATTTTCCGTGATGAGAAGTTTTCTGCGCGCGGTGCATTTTTTCAGGATCTCTTCGCACTTTTCGTAATGCTTGTGAGGAAAAACACGGATCTCGGCTCCGGAAAGTCTCGCCCCATCGATCAGGGACGCGTGACAAAGCTTGTCCATGATCACAACATCTTCCTTCCCGGCAAAAGCGGTCAGGATCCCAAGATTCGCGAGAAATCCGGACCCGAAAACGAGGGAACTCTCCTTGTGCTTGAATCCCGCTATCTTTTTCTCGAGACTTGCGTGCGCCTCCGTGGTCCCGGCGATCAGCCTTGCCGAGCGCGCTCCGACACCGTACCGATCGATCGCCTTGTGCGCGGCCGCGATCACCCTCGGGTGGCGGCTCATGCCAAGGTAGTCGTTGCCGCAAAAAAGAATTATCTCGCGTCCGTCGAGTTTTGCCCGTGTCCCCTTGTGGTCCTGCAGAACGCGAAGTTGACGGTAAAGGCTTTTTTCTTTCAAGGATCGGAGGTCCTGCGCGTAAAGATTTTTCATACTTTGCGGAAAAGAACGGCTGCGATCTGCCCGCCAAACCCCATGGAAATTTTGATCGCGTTCGTGATCTTGTGCGCGCGTGTCTTGCGAGGCGTGTAATCCAGATCGCATTCCGGATCTTTTTCTTCAAGCCCCAGGGTCGGAGGGACAAAACCCTCTTTGATCCCGAGGAGCGTCGCGATGATCTCCACCGCGCCCGTCGCCCCGAGCATGTGCCCGGTCGCGCCTTTGGTGGAACTCATCGGAATGTTGTGGGCCTCATCCCCGAGAGCTTCTTTCAGCTCCAATGTCTCATAAAGGTCGCCATGCCGCGTCCCGGTACCATGCAAATTCATGTAATCGATCTCCCGCGCCTTGATCCCGGCCCGATCCAGAAGGACCTTGAGCGTATAGGAAAGCGCGTGCTCCTTAAAATCGAATTGTATGGGATCCTTGCTGTCCTGACCATAGGCTGATTCAACGATCTCTCCGTAGATCCTGGCGCCGCGCGCCCTGGCGCCTTCAAGAGTTTCCAGAAAAACGACTCCGGCTCCCTCTCCGACAAGAAATCCGTCGCGTCTTTTATCGAACGGAAGGATCTCCTTTTTTGCTAGAGCTTTCATGCTTTTGTATCCCCCGAGCATCAGCGGCGTGATCGATGCGTCCGTCGCTCCGGCTAGGCAGTATTCCGCGTCCCCTTCGGAGACCATCCGGAATCCCTGAACGATCGCTACCGTCCCGGTCGCGCAAGCCGCGACATAGCATTTTGCAGGCCCCTGGATCTTCATGCGCCGGGCGATCCATTGGTCTGCGAAATTCGGAACGGCGCTTGTGTACATGCGGGCGCCAAGAATCGCGCTTGGACTTCTCATGAACCTTTCCTTAAAGCGGCCGAGGCTATGGACGCCTCCTTTGCTTGAGCTGACGGAAAGCGCGATGGTGTAAGGGTCTGCCGCCGCAAGATCGAACCCGGCATCCGTAACGGCCTGTTCCGCGGCCGCAACGGCGTATTGGATAAAAGGATCGAGAAGATGTGTTCCGCAGGACCGGGGATCAAAATCTCTCAACGGGAAAACCGGCGGGAATTCATACCCCTCGGCCGTTATATAGTTTTTGTCTTCTTTTCCGGAAACGCCGGCTTTGAGATTCTCGCGAAACTCGGCCAGTGTGTTGCCGATCGGAGAAAGAACTCCCATGCCGGTGATGACCACGCGTCGTTTCATGTCGTTAGGGATCCCTTCGGGTGTGAAAGCGAGGGAAATTCTACCCTAGAAAGGACGGGATTCAAAATGAAACACTTGCCCCGTCACCTGCCGCATCCTGTCGGAACAAAGATAAACAAGAAAATCCGCGACCTCTCCGGGGTCCGAGAAGCTCCTGAGAAGGCTTTCTTCGAGGTTTCTTTGGAGGGTTTTTTCAGAGAGACTCCCCGTCATGGTTGATTTCATGAACCCCGGATTCACGCCGTTCACGAGGATTTTTTTCCGGCCCAGTTCTTTGGCAAGCGTTTTGGTCATCGCGATCATCCCCCCTTTCGAGGCGGCGTAATTGGAGGCGCCGGCAAGTCCGGTCAATCCCGTGCGGCTTATGAGCATAAAAACCTTGCTCGGGACTTTGCGCGTCAAAAGAGGGAGCAGCTTCTGGGTCAAATAAAAAGGCGCTTTGAGATTAACCCCGAGGACATCATCCCATTGTTTCTCGGTCATTTTCTCGATCAGAGAATTCGCGAACGTGGCGGCATTGTGAATAAGAATGTCAAGCTTCCCTGTCTTTTTCTCAAACTCCGCAACAAAGGCATCGATCGCCCGCATATCCGCGAGATCCAGGGAAAAACATTGCGCCCCACACCCTTCGAGTTCGCGGGCAATGGAGGAAGATCTGAAATATGTAAAAAAAACGCGGGCGCCTTGCTCGGCGGCCTTTCGGACAAAAGCTTGTCCTAGCCGGCTTGTGCCTCCTGTGATGAGTAGCGTCTTGTCCTTAAGGGAAAGTTCCAAATCTAGTCCCAGCCGTTTTCTGTTGTAGCAATGCTAAGATCGGGGTAATTCTTGCCGCCGCTCAAAAATACAGCGCAGGATAGCTTTATGGACCGCAGTTCGAGGAAGAGCATCCCTGTTCACAGGGCGCCTCAACGGAAAAACCGGCACGCCGGAGCATATTAAAATCTTCCCCAAGGGGATTTCCGGTGGTGGTGAGATACCCGCCGACCACAAAACCGTTCGCGCCGCCGCGCAGCGCTTTCTCCTGAAAATAAATACCGAGATTAAGCTCCCGGCCGCCGGCCAGCTTGATATTGGCTTTCGGATGAATGAAGCGGAAGATCGCTATCGTCTTCAGGATCTCGGCGGGATCGATCGGCTGGCGTCCCTCAAGGGGCGTTCCGGGGCGAGGGTTCAGGATATTGATCGGAAGACAATGCAGGTCGTAGGGCTTCAGTTCGAAAGCGAGGCGGACCCGGTCCTCGCGCTTTTCCCCCATCCCAAAGATCCCTCCCGAGCAAACCTCAACGCCGTTCTCTTCCAGGAATTTAAGAGTCTCCATCCTCTCGTCATAAGTATGGGTGGAAACAATCTCGGGATAGAACTCCCGTGAACACTGCAGGTTGTGATTGAACCGGCGCATCCCGGCCTCCCGCAATTTCCGTATCTGCTCCGCTGTGAGACTGCCAAGCGAGCCGTCCAACCGGAGACCGGTTTTCTCGCTAAGCAACCGGAATGTTGCAAGAATCTGTTCGAACTCGGCATCGTTCAAAGTTTCCCCGCTCGTCACCACGCAGAAGCTCTGCACCCCACTAGCTTCGCTCTTCCGTGCCTCGGCCAGAACCTCCTCGGGCTTCATAAGGGGATAGCGCTTTACGCCGGTCTTGTAATGGGAGGATTGGGAGCAGAAACCGCAGTCCTCGGAACAAAGGTAACTTTTAGCGTTTACGAGGGAACAAAGGTCGGGCTTGGAGGGACAATATTTTCCGGTGATCTCATGAGCTGCCGCCAGCAGGGAATCAAGGGTTTCAATTTCCTCGAGCGAACCCAGTCGAAGAGCTTCGTCCAGGACAATGGACCCGCCCGAAAGGACTCTCGCCTTGAGCTCCTGAATGAAGACTTTCATCTCCGGCGTCAATGAAGAACTGCGTTATGCCTGCGCGAAAACTTCGCGAGCTACAATACCGACGACGCCAAGCGCCACGGCATTTTCACCAAAGGCGGATGGGATGATCTTGACTTGGGTCGCGGCTTCTTCCACGGACCATTCCTTGACCGTGTTCTTGATCGAATCCAGAAGCACAGAGCCGCAATCCTCAACGCCTCCCCCGATCACGACAACTTCGGGGTTGAGCAGATTAACGATAAACGCGATCTTCTTGCCGAGATCCTGCCCGGCCTGCTCGGCCACTCTCAGCGCCACAGTATCTTTTTCCTTAATGGCTTTAACAATTTCCCTGAAGGACAGCTTCGAAAGATCCCCCTTCACAAGGTCCTTGAGAACAGAGGGCTCGCCTTTTTCAATGCGTTCTTTCGCATGACGAACCATACCGATATCCATTTCCCAGCGCCCGAGTTGCGTCGCGATCTTGAAGGAATAATCCTTGGTCGCATGAGCGCTTGTGATGCCTAGTTCCCCCGCGGCCCCGTTCGCTCCGCGGTAGATCTCCTCATTGATCAGAATCCCGCATCCCACGCCCGAAAACATGTAGACCATGTTCCGCACATCACGATCCAAGCCAAGCCACTTTTCGCCAAGCACCGCGGCGTTTGCATCATTTTCGACAATAGTGGGAATGTTGAGCCGTTTTTCGAACGTTTCTTTGATCGAAGAACAAACGGAGATGTCCTTGTCCCCGAGACTTTGCGGCCATCGGATCGTTCTCCCCCGTTCGTCAATGATCCCGGGAATGCCGACCCCAAGCCCGACGATCTTGGTTTTATCGATCTCGGCTTTTTCAATGATCTCGGCCGCGAGATCCACCATCTGAAGGATAACGGTCTCGGAGTTTTCAGGAGCTCTTTCGCGCTTGATCTCGCTGATCACGTTGATCTCAAGATCGACCAGCACGGCGACCATGCTCATCATGTTCAATCCGACGCCCACAATGTAACCGGCCTTGGGATTGAGCTCGACAAGCACGGGCTTTCGTCCGCCCGTCGATTCGTCTAATTCTCCCTCGATCACGAGCCCTTTTTTGATGTAGTGGCTCACATAATTAGAAACAGTAACAATGTTCAGCTCCGTAAGCTTGGAAATATCCGTGCGGGAAATAGGGCCGTTTTTTCGGACTACTTCAAGAATGCCAAGATTTTTTCTTTCCTTGTCGGTCAAGGTCCTGTCTTTGAGCATTTGCTTGATGATCATGGGGAAGGCTCTCCTTTCAAAAAGTGTTCTTTTTGTAACTTGTTATTTTATAGCTATATAAGTGCCGCATGCGGCGCTCATTTTAACTCCACGATATGCTTTTTCAAAGCGTTAATTTGGCGCTTTTCGCCCACAGGGATATTTTGATTTCGAGCGCTAAGCATAAGTCCTTTTCTTTCAAGAGCTTGTATAGCGCTTACTCTTTGAAGAAATCTTCCTCTCCCAAGAGAGCCATCGCTTTTTGACCGACCGGATCTTTGTAGAAGTAGTCCTGGATCACGCCTTTTTTAAGAAAGTTCGCTATGGGAATAAGCTCCATCCCCTGGTCGAGCGCCAAATACTGGGTATTCACGCGCTTGCTTGGGAAAGTAATCGAATCATAAAAACCATACTCCCCGTAAATTGGAAAGGTCAGAAGTTTACGGATATTTTTAATAGCATCTTTGGGCAGGCTTTCAAGCGCCAGAAAGCTCGCGTGCGGCGTAATAACCCCCCGGTCCGGATAACCCTTGATCGCCATTTTCTTAATACCATATTCCCCGTATTGCCACCTCCGTCCGTCTGCCGTCGAAGCGGGAGAGATCCCCCAAGCGGGATATTTTTTTTCCACGAGCGCATAGTCCCGCTCGAGTTCGGTCACGACTTTGTCGTTTAAGCCCAGCCCTTTGGGCGCGAATTTTTTTTCGTCTATCACGAGCGTCGGCATGAGAAATTCGAAAAACGATCCTCCCCAGCTTGGAACAAACTTTTTATTCCCGTCCTTATAATAACCTTGAAAGTACGTGATTCCGTCGCGTTCAACCATTTTCCCGTTGGGTTTTTGCGATTGCCAGTCCCAGGATTTGGGGCCCGTGCGATTAAGAGACCACCAGTGCTCTTTAGAAACATCTCCCTTTCCGATCGCGTAAAGGCTCATGGCGCGAGCCTCGGTCACGAGCATCCCATAGTGGTAAGGGGTCAAGCCCTGCCGCTCGAGATCATACCCGATAGCGAGATGGTTGCTGTCGGGATCAAGAAATTCCTCGAAATCAAAGGTGTTCAATATCACGGTTGCGTCCCTGGCTATCTGGCCCGGAAAAGCCTGACGGACCACCACAAGAGAGATGGCAAGCCACCCGTTATCCACGCTCGAAACAAATGGCCTGTTTACGCCGAGTTGAGTCGTTTCGTAAAAATTAAAGTAGAATCCCTTCCAGGTTTTCATCTTCTTAAGCGTGCTCAAGACCTTTTGGACCCGTTCAGCCGCCTGATCAAAAGAAATAAAACCGAGCTCTCGGGCAGCAACGGTTCCCATCAGATCCATGGCGATATTGGTGGGCGAGGTGTAGGCTGCCGCGAGGGGGAAATCGCCGGTCTTAATGTGGTCGATCACCAGATTGTTTTTCTTATCCGCCGCATTTTCAAAATAGCCCCAAGTGTCTTTGGCGATCTTCAAAAGGAGCTTTTTGTCGTCCTTCTCGTCGAGCAATTCCTTGCGCCGGGATTCGTCGAGCGTCTCGAGGGGAAATCCTATTAAATTATCCTGAACGCTTTCAAACCCCACTTCCTCCGGTCCAAAAAACGCGATCTCGTCTAAGCCCAGTTTCCCCGCCGCGTTCTGGCCCCGCGCCACCACATGAAAGGAAAGCGAGCTCAGCTGGTTTAGATCCACCCCGCGGAAAACAGAAATTGGAAGAATTGTTTCGTTCCATCCCTCTTTTTCGCGGCAGCTGTCGGTAATGTCACGCTCGACAGTTTTTCCGGACCAATCGGACAAAGCGACGCGCAGGCGTCCTTTGGCCGCGGCCAAAGCATGGGTCTGGCATTGAAGGGCAAGATATTGCGCGGCGCTCATATCGAGTTTTTCAAGCGCTGTCTGGAATGTAACGCTTGCCTTGCTTCGAAGATTGTAACGCCCCCATAGTGAACTTCCCGACTTGTTCCCGCGCGCATCGTCTCTTATGAATGTAAGATTGACTTTTTTTGCGTCCTCTTTTTCAATGGTCCATGCGCCGCCGAGACGGTTCTTTAGTTCCTTAGCCGAAAAATCATCGACCACTTTAAACCGTGTGGACATCTGCAGGGGCTTGCCGGAGGGAACGCTCTTGTAAATACTTCCGATGTCGAGGGGGGCTTCTTGCCCAAGCGGGCCTATCTGTTGGACGGTGATCTCAGGAGGTTTTTTTTTCTTTTCCGGTGAAGCGTTCGCGCCGGACAAGGCGGCGATCAAAAAACATCCTGCCGTAAAAACACAAAGAGCGCTCCTCAGGTTGTTTTGAAAACCCGAAGATCGCTCTTTCTTGCAGCTCATCTCTGTCTGATTACCCGAGCGTAACTTCGACCCGGTGAGTTCTCCCATCCCGGAGATCAGGAATGAGATTTTCTTTTTGTTTCACTCCGTCCACGAGCACTTCTTTAACCCCTTGTCCTGTCTGCGCGGGATTTTTGACCTCGATCAAATAGGTGCTGCCGCGAAACAACCTTTTCATCTTGAAGCCCGGCCATTTCTTCGGGATCACTGGATCAACGAGGAGCCCTTTCGCGACCGGACGGATTCCCAGCATCCAGTTCATGGCGACGACGGCATACCATGCGGCAGAACCCGTGTACCAGGTCCACCCCCCGCGTCCGTTGTTGGGAGAGTCCGGCCCGTCCACATTTCCCGGAGTCACATAGGGTTCGCTGTAATAAATATCCGGCTCAAGACCCCGGATCGCGGGATTGAAGCTCTCATAAACCTGATGCGCCCGTTCACCGTCGCGCATCATCGCCTCTGCCTGAACAGCCCAGGTTCCGGCATGCGTGTAAAGCCCGCCATTCTCCCGGACAGACGGCGCGTAGCGAGTGATATAACCGATCGAAGCGTCCGTCTGATTGTAGCCCGGCGTTAAAAGCAGTGGTCCATATTTTTTGTAAAGCCATTTCGCGGCGGAATCCATGGCGACCCTCGCGCGCTTCGCGTCCGCCACGCCGGTGATCACCGCCCAGGTTTGACAATTCAAAAAGATCTTTCCCGTCTCGCACTTCTTGCTGCCCAGGGGTCGTCCATCATCGCGCGTTGCTCCGAGATACCATTCCCCGTCCCAGCCTTCCGCGTTCAGGGCTCTTTTCATCGCTTCCGCGCGGCGGAGATATTCGGAGGCTTTCTCCTTATCGTTCCGTTTTTCCATGATCGGCGCGATCCTGTTCAGGATCCCGTACAAAAAGTGCCCGAGCCAGATCGATTCGCCTTTCCATTTGATACCCACGTGACTCAAGCCGTCGTTCCAATCGCACTCCCCGATCAACGGAAGTCCGCGAGGAGAAAACCTTGTGAGCACTTTGTCGATCGCTCTGATCAGATGATCGTACAGCGTGCCGGAGGTTACTTCTTTGGTCTTCGGGTCGGGAAGGAATTTTACCATTGCGTCCAGGATCGCTTCATCCGCTGTTTCATCCAGATAGTTCAGAGTGATGAAATCGAGCCAGAGAAGGTCGTCGGAACAATGTGTGATGGCGCCGATATTTGTGCCGTGATGCCACCAGTGATAGACCGTTCCGTCGGGAAACTGCTGTTCTGCGTGAAGGAGGATCTGTTTTTTCGCCAGCTCCGGCCGCGTCGCGAAAAAGATCTGACAATCCTGAAGCTGATCCCGGAACCCGTAGCCTCCGCTCGATTGATAATACGCGCACTTCGCCCAGATGCGAGCGGAGATCGCCTGATATTTCATCCAGGTGTTCGTCATAAAATTAAGCGCTTCATCCGGCGTTTCAACCTCAGTCGCGTGAACGAAGGAATCCCACAGGGCTTTCACCTTGAGAAGCTCCTGGTCTGCCGTACGGGAGTTGGAATATTTCTGGATGATTCTTTCGGCCTCTTCCTTCGTCCGCGTGGAGCCCAGCGTAAAGATCACGGTCTTCGATTCCTTAGCTTCGAGGTCAACATCCACTTGAAGGCTCGCAGAAGCGTCACCCCATTTCCCCTCGGACCCGCGGCATTTTCCTTCCACCACAGCCGCCGGGGCGTGAATTTCCCCGTATCGTCCCAGGAAAGATTCTTTGTCGCTGTCGTAGGCCACCGGCTTTGGGTAAGACGCGTGAAAACCCTGGAGCGGTTTTTCGGTCATGCCTGTCGAAATAAATCCCGGCACAAGCGGAGCGCGTTTGACGCCGTGAATGCAGCCGAACTTTTTATCGATCCAGGTCTCTATGAAAGTTTTATGGAATTCCCGGTGAGTATCCGACCAGTTTCCGAGACACCAGTCAAAATAGGTAAAGAGGCTCACGCGCCGTTTCTTTCCGGACTGATTCGTCAGAACGATCTTCCAGACCTCGACCGGATCTTCAACGTCCACAAAAACCGTTTTCTCAAGACGGATCCCGTTCAGTTTGCTCGTCAGAACCGAATATCCCTGCCCGTGACGCACTTCGAAAAAATCATACTTCGGCATGCAGGGTTTCCATGTTCCGGACCAATAGTCTCCGTTGTCCCTGTCTCGCACGTAAATATATTTCCCCCAGTTATCGCGAATAAGATCCTGGTCCCAGCGCGTCACGCGAGAGAGGTTGGAGTTGTCGCGCCATGAAAACCCGGATCCCGCCTGGGATTCGATCATACCGTAGTCCCCGTTCGAGATCACGTTGACCCAGGGCCGCGGCGTATCAGGCCGGGTGATGACATATTCACGGCCGTCCGGCGAAAAGTATCCGTATTTTGAAGCGAATTTTTTTCCGGAATGATCTTCCTTCAGCAACATCTTGGCTTCTGCTTTTTTTCTTGTTTTTGATTTTCGCGGCATGGGTGCAAAGACTCCTTGGATGCTTTTTTTAAAAAAGTTTATTCTGATTTCTGAAGTTGGGCGTTAACCTCGGGAGCTAATTCTTTGGAGGCTTCCGCGGCATTTTTCTTCCCGTTAAAGATAAGATCGAGTTTCGGGCGAATATATTTTTCTTCGATCTCGCGCCATCTCGGATGAAAGGGACTAAAAACCGCATACTGAACGGCTTCGTTCAGCATTTTTTTGTTACGGGGCACGGTTTTGTCGTCCGCGAACGCATCGCTTTTCGCCACGGAAATACGCGCGGGTTGCGCAAGGCCTCGCTTGGCGAACTGTTTCTGTCCTTCGGGCCCGGTCAAAGCCTTGATCACTTCCCAGGCTGCCTGCTTATGCCGTGAGGTTTTAAGGATCGCGTAGCCAGTTCCTCCGGTCCCGAAGGCCCGGACGCCTTTATCGTTCTTAGGGAACATAACGACGTCCCATTGAAAATCGTAATTACGGAATTGCGGCGTTTCCCAAATGCCCGAGAGGAACATCGCGATCCTACCGTTGGCAAACATCCTATCCGCGCCCATTCCAAAGTTCGTGAAGGCTGTCGGCGTTGGCATCGCTTCATAAAGATTGCTCAAGTCTGCATAAAACTGAAGGCCCATCGCGGAGCGGTCATCATCCATGATGGTCCGGGTAGGATGCTTCACATCATCCACGAGCCCCCCCCCGTTCCCATAAAGAAAGTTCTGCCAGGCCCAAGTGTAAAATCCGTATTGTGTCACGCGTCCCGCCGCGTCTTTTTGGGTCAACTCGCGCGCGAGACGCAACATGTCGCTCCATGTCCAATCATCGGTCGGATAAGGGAGTTTCGCCTGATCAAAAACTTTTTTGTTATAGAAGACGCATGCAAAGGGCGCAATATCCCGGGGCGCAGCCAGGAATTTTCCCTGATAAGTAAAGCGATCGATGATCTGCGGAAAGAAATCTTTTTTATCAAAGCCCTTCGGATCCGCGGCCACGTAGGGATTCAAATCCTCCAAAACGCCCTTGGTCGCAAACGTCACAAAATAATCGACTTCCGTGGCGATAATGTCGGGCGCCGCGCCTCCCGCGATCCGCGTCAGGACTTTGCTGATATAGCCGGTGTAGGGGGTGTGTTCAAAAATGATCTTGATCTCGGGATGCTCGGCTTGCCATGGAGCGAGCGCTTCCGTAATAATGCCGATCTCTTCGGGAGTTCCCCAAAAACTCACCTTCACGTCCGCAACGCCCTTCTTTTCAGTGCCGGCCGGGGAACCGCAGCCTGCTAAAACAAAGATCGCGAGGAGGATGGAAAAACTCTTTGTCCAAAAGCTTTTTGGCATTCGGAATTCCCTTCGTTGGAAAGGCGTTTACCGGCTTTGCGAGGAATTGACGTTCATGAGATCACGCTCTCGATATAAAACACCTTAACGGCCGCAAATTATAGCACGGCTTACTGGACTTCTGTAAAGGCCCTTTTCTTCCGGGCTTTCCTTTTTCTTTCCCGCCTTTCGAACATCACCCTCTCGGCAAACCGATCTTCTGAAGCACTCGATCAAGATCGTCGAGTGAAAAATACTGTATCTCCAGGCGTCCTTCTTTTTGATTTTTCCGAGGATGAATTTTCGCTTGAGTCCCGAGAAAGTGCGTGAGCCGCGTTTCAAGGTCCACGATCTCGGCGCTTAAATGTCTTGCGGTCTTCGCTTTTCTTTTGTGCGCGTTGCTGCGATTCACAATGGCTTCCACCTGGCGCACCGAAAGATTTTCATCGACAATGCGTTTAGCCATGTGCCGTTGATGTTCCGGGGTCAGTAGCCCCAGAAGCGCCCGTGCGTGACCCGCCGTCAGCTTTCCCTCGACCAAGGACTGTTTCACTTCCTGAGGCAATCTCAAGAGACGCATCGTGTTCGTCACCGTAACACGATTTTTTCCAACTCTCTTGGCCACCTCCTCCTGGGAAATTTTTCTGTCTTCGACAAGCTTTTGATAGGCCTCGGCCTCCTCGATCGGATTCAAATCCTCTCGCTGAATATTTTCGATAAGCGCCCACTCCAGAAAGTCTTCCGCGGCTATATCCTTAATGATCGCGGGCACTTCCGTCAACCCGCACAGTGCCGCGGCGCGAAATCGACGCTCTCCGCATATGAGTTCAAACTCCCCGCTTCCCTTCTGTTTAACGATAACCGGCTGCAGTACGCCTTTTTCCCGTATGGAGTTGGCCAGTTCTTCTATGGATTCAGAATTAAAGCTTTTTCGTGGCTGATCGGCATTTGTAGCAATCCGGGATATGGGTATAAGCTGAAAAGCCGGCGTTGTGGGCTCCAGCGAAGCAGCGGGGATGAAAACTTCAGGTTCCGCGGTAAGAGTGACTGTCGCTGAAGAGGTTTCTTTGTTCGCCGCGACCATTTGGTCCTTGTAGCTGTCCGGGATAAGCGCGCTCAATCCTCTGCCAAGTGCTTTCTTCATAGGGATGCTCCTTATTTATGAGAAATTGTCTTCTATATTATACTGTTATGCTGCTGGCGCCGGTTCGTTGGTCACCGTTGGTTCCGAGGGCGCCTTTGCCTCGTCGGTGGGTACAGCAACAACCACTGTAACGGCTTCCGTAAGTTTCTGCCGGTCTTCCTCTGAGCCAAATCGCGCCAAAAACTCTTTCCCAAGCTCAACATAGGCCTGAGAGCCCCTGTTGTGCGGATCGTAGATCACAGCCGGTTTTCCAAAGCTTGGCGCCTCTGACAATTTTACAGACCTCGGTATCACCGTCTGGAAAACCTTTTCTTTGAAGTAGTTTCGAACCTCTTCTATCACTTGCTGTGTAAGATTCGTCCTAACATCAGCCATGGTCAGAATCACTCCCCCAAGCTCGATGGTTGCACTAAGATTCTTTTTGACCAGCTGATAGGTATTTAGAAGCTGTCCAAGACCTTCGAGAGCATAGTATTCACACTGCAATGGAATAATTATGTTATCGCTTGATGTTAAAGCGTTTATACTCGTTAAACCCAAAGACGGAGGGCAATCAATTAGAATAAAATCGTAATTATCTATAACTTTCTTCAGTTGCTCTCGAAGAACAAACTCCCTTTGCTCCTTTCCTATAAGATGCATTTCGGCCCCGGAAAGATGCGCATTTGACGGAACTATGGACAGATTCTCTATGGTTGTTTTTTTTATGCTCTCATTTGGGTCTGAGTTTTCAACAAGGAGTTGATAAGCTGTGGATTCGTTTTCGTTTTTTTCTATACCAAGACCGCTTGTTGCGTTACCCTGAGAATCAAGATCTATCAATAAAACCTTTTTACCATATCCAGCCAAAACAGCCGCTATGTTCACGACGGATGTCGTTTTACCAACGCCTCCCTTTTGATTAAAAAATGAGAATGTTTTTCCCATAGATCCTCCGGATGTTTCACGTGAAACGTTTCTCAATGCACTCTAGTTTGCCTATGCTCCTAGACGACACATCAAGCAATAGAAGCATCTTACTCATAATTAAATTCCGCGCAACAAGAATCTCGTTGTTGTCCTGGCCCAAGGCGAGAATCCCGCGATAATCCTTCCATCGTAGGAATATCGATAAAAATCAGTGGCGACCGCTGCAAGCGAACATCTTGGGTGATCTTGATAAAAAAGCTTTGCGCCCAACAACGCCGATCTTTTATGTAAATTCAAAAAAAACTATTTTTCGTATAAGTATCGAAGATTGGATATGCGCCGATGTGCTTACGTATTTGACTCAGGTAATTCGTAAAAAGACGTTTGGATCAATAGTTAGCGAAAGCGCTTCTTTCGTGCTGTATAGGAATCATCACGTCCAAAAACCCTCACTTTTCTCGTCAATTAACCAAACCTTTGTCGAATGCGTAAACGCCTTCGCCGATTTATAATCAAAAAAATATCTCCTCCGCCGAAAGTTTGCCGCTCCTGCTATTTTTGTATGGACGAGTTAATGTGCAGCTATGTTTTTCTTATAATTCCTGGATTGTTCCACGTGAAACACTCTCCGATTACATGGTGCCTCTGCGTTGCTTGTTTAACGCTGTTATACGTTTATGAATGTTAGTCCAACGATAGTCTGTTTATTTATGATGGGTTTTAGCTCTATTAATCCGCGCGGTAGGATTTCGACGGCTCTAATTGCTGATGCTTTTATGAAACAATATCCTTGGAGGAGCGGCACTAATTTTTTTCTTTGGCTCTCTTTTCGATGAAAACAGCAAGGATTGAGAGGTCGCAGCTCGATATTCCAGAGATCCTTGCCGCATGCCCGATCGATTCGGGTCGAATCTTCGTTAGTTTTTCCTTTGCCTCTTTTCCGATACCGGAGATTTCTTCATAGTCCAGATCTTCCGGAATTTTTCTTTTTTCAAGTTTTAAAAATTTCTTCACTTCGGTTCTTTGCTGGGCAATATAACCTTCGTATTTTATTTCGCTCTCGACCCGGTGTATTTCATCTTCAGAAAGCGCGCATGAGTGTAAATTGCTTGATATCAATGATTTATATTTTATCTCTGGTCTTTTAAGATATTGATAAAGCGTGTCGTTCTGGATCTTTTTTGATTTTAATTCCCGCATATCAGCGCGCATGCGGTCCATGCTTTCGTTGGATTCTGAAAATGTTTTTTCCGGGATCAGCCCGAATTGATATCCGTAGAACATAAGCCTTTCGTCGGCGTTGTCCTGGCGAAGCAGCAAACGGAACTCCGCCCTCGACGTGAACATTCTGTACGGTTCATTTGTTCCGCTTGTCACAAGATCGTCGATCAGCACGGCGATATAGGCCTCTGTTCTGTCGAGAACAAATTCGCCTTGCCCGCAAAGCTTCCGGATCACATTAAGTCCGGCCATTAGCCCCTGAGCCGCGGCTTCTTCGTAGCCGGAGGTACAATTGATCTGCCCGGCAAAGAAAAGATTCTTTATTTTTTTTGTTTCAAGCGAGTGTTTCAACTGGGTCGGGGGAGCGGCATCGTATTCGATCGCATAACCAAATTTCAGGATCTCCGCTTTTTCGAGCCCGACGATCTCTTGAAGCGCCGCTTCTTGTACATCCTTCGGAAGCGATGTCGAAAAACCATTCATATAGATCTCATTCGTATCCCGGCCTTCCGGCTCCAGATAGATCTGATGGGCTTTTTTATCGGGAAATTTTACGATCTTATCTTCTACTGAGGGACAATACCTCGGCCCGATACCGGCAATCCTTCCCGCGTAAAGGGGAGAGCGGCCCAGATTCTTCCGGATGATCTCATGTGTTTTTTCGTTTGTGTGAGTGAGATAGCAGGGAAGTTGTTCGACTTCGAAGTTTTTTGTCCTGTATGAAAAAGGATGTGGCGGCTCGTCGCCTTGCTGTTCTTCTAGAATATCCCAGCGAATGCTGTCTTTGTTGAGACGCGGCGGCGTTCCTGTCTTAAAACGAACCAATTCGATCCCATGAGCGCGAAGAGAATCCGAAAGCCCTATTGCGGGAGCTTCGCCTCGCCTCCCCCCCGGAAAATTTTCTTCTCCTACGTGTATCAACCCCTGTAAAAAAGTGCCGGTGGTCAGGATCACGTGTTCACCCAAAAAAACTTTTCCGTCGCTTGTCCGTACGCCTTGGCAAACGCCGTCTTTGACAAGAATTTCAACAACCTGCCCTTGCATGAGCTCCAGATTTTTCTCGGCCTCGAGAATCCGCTTCATGTAAAGTTCGTATTGCTTTTTATCCGCTTGAGCGCGCGGCGCCCAAACCGCCGGGCCTTTGGATTTATTCAGCATGCGAAATTGAATGCCCGTGGCATCCGTCGCCAGACCCATTTCGCCGCCCAGCGCGTCGATCTCCCGGACAATATGCCCTTTTGCGAGACCTCCGATGGCAGGATTGCACGACATGCGGGCAATGGCCTGGACATCCATAGTGATCACGAGAACAGGGAAACCGCTGCGGGCGATCGCGAGGGAAGCTTCGACGCCGGCGTGACCGGCTCCGACAATGATGACGGCGTATTTTGGGATGGAGTTCATAATTAGCACCGCATCACCTTTGAAATTAGAGGTGTTCGGCACAAAACCGTTACCCTTAAGATCAAACGAAGAACAGTCTTAGAATGCGTCGCGTGGAATTCGGAGATGTAAATTCATTTTTTTTCCGCGCTACGAACTCTTTGCTCCAGGCTTTTTTTACTGATCTTCGTGATGCAGAACGATCGCGATCCTGTTGATAAAAACCTGCTGGATGATGGAAAACATATTTTGAAGCGTCCAATAAAGAGTAAGCCCTGAGGGCATGTTGTAGCACATGAATCCGAAAAAGATCGGCATGATGTTCATCATCGTTTGTTGCTCCGGACTCGAGCCGGGCTGCGCGGGCATAAGCTTTTGATACCAAACCTGGGACGCCGCCATCGTGAGCGGTAAAATATTAACCGCCGTCCATCCCAGAAGGGGAACGGTGAAAGGAAGCGACATAAAATGATCCGGCGTGGAAAGATCCTTGATCCAGAATATAAACGGAGCGCCATGAAGTTCTATCGCCTCCGGAAGCAGCTTGAACATCGCGATAAAAACCGGGATCTGGATCAGCATGGGAAGACAGCCCATCATGGGATTGACCTTGTTGCGCCGGTAAAGCAGCATCAATTCATGCTGTGATTTCGCGGGATCTTTTTTGTTGTGCTCCTGGATGGCTTTCATTTTCGGAGCGAGGATCTGCATTTTTTTCATGTTCGAATAACTGAGATGCGTCAGCGGCGCAAAAACGAGCTTGATCAGGAAGGTGAGGATCACAAGCGCCCAGCCGAAATTGTGCGTGAACTGATTCAGGAATTTCAGCGCCATAAGGATCCAGGTCTTGAAAAGTCCGAAAAACCCCCGGGAGAAAACCTCTTCAAATCCCGCGCCAAAACTTTTGAGCGTTTCATAGCGCTGGGTTCCCGCGTAGATCATGAAATTTCTTTCGCCTTCGCCGCCGGCAGGCACGGTCAAAGGTTCCAGCGTCATATCTCCCCAGAGATTTTTTGAATCCGCTTTCGCGCTGCCCTCTATGATCTTGGCGTCCGGTTTAATGAGCAAAGCAAAATACTTCTTAATGAATCCCGCCCAAACGGGTTGCTCTGGAAAAGAAAATCCCTTCTTTTTTATATGCCCCAAATCCTTAGTCTGAACCTTGTCGGTATAAACGGCTGCGTCGTAATAGCCGTAATTTTTTTGATACCCGTCGACATAACTCATTCCGTAGTTCAGCGTCACTGGGAAATGCCGCGTTCCGGCGGTGAGATTCCTGATCTTGACGTTGAGATCTATCACGGGTTTGTCTTCACGAACCGTGAACGTCTTGATGATCTGATATTCTCCGGGAAGCTCATAGGAAAACTCGACGGTTTCTCCCCGGGCGCCCTTGCGGGCCATTTTAAAGATCGTCTCGCAAAGATCCGCTCTTTCGTGCAGCACGCTTACGCCAAAAATTCCCGATTCTCGAGGATCCCCTTCAAAAAAAGCGGTCTTGGTGAAAGCCTGCCTTCCCGCTTCTCCGAGAAAAGAAAGCCCCGTGAGAGTCCCGCCAAGCGTTGACAACTCCGCCTGATAAAAATTATTTTTCAGGATCGACACCGCGGGGGCGGCCGCTTTTTCTAACGCCATTTCTTCGAGAACCTCCGCCGGCTTCACGAGCTTGCCCTCTCTGTTTTCTCCCTGCTTCGCCGAAACGGTTTTTACCGCCGTCCTTTGCTGAGAACCGGCGGGATAAAACTTTTTGAGCAGCATGGGATAGAGAAGCATCACCATCATGGCGAGAACAATGGCTTTTACGGTGTTTTTATCCATGGGAATTCCTTATAGAACGGGGTCGAGCCCGCCGGGGTGAAAAGGGTGGCATTTGCAAAGTCTTTGTATGGCGCGTTTTCCGCCCGTCCATGCCCCGTGCCTGCGCAAAGCTTCTTCCGCATACGCGGAACAGCTCGGCGTAAAACGGCAGCAAGGTCCCAAAACAGGGGCGGCAACCGCGCGATAAAAATGAATTATGAGGATCAATAATTGTTTCACGCCAAGACTCCTGCTTTTTTAAAAAGCTTCATGAGATCCTGCTCCATGTCCTGGGAAGAAGGCTGTTTTTGGATCGCCCTGACTTTGACCAAACAAACTGCCTCCGGGTGAAGCAGCGCTTGATTTTTCCTGAAGATCTCCCGGACGCGTCGCTTCCAGACGTTCCGCCCGACCGCCCGCGTGTCCGTTTTCCGGCTCACGATAATCCCGAGCATGGGCTTCACCTTCGGTTTCGCTTGTCCGGTGTCGACACGGCTACCGACCCATAAATAAAAAAACTCCCCGCGAGAAAACTTTCCCTTCTCGACGAGTTGTTTGAAGGTTGTTTGCCGCCGGATACGCTGGTCTGCAGAGAAGCGCTTCCTGGGCTCCAACGCTTATACTTGGGTCAGCTTTTTCCGCCCCTTTTTACGCCGCCTCGCGAGGACTTTTCGTCCTCCCGCGGTCCGTTTTCGGGCGAGATAGCCGTGCTTGTTACGACGTTTTCTCTTGGAAGGCTGGTATGTTCTTTTCATGAGGCGGGGATTATAGTGAAGTTCGTTTGGAATATCCAGCGTTTTGTTTTCATAATAAAAAAAAGTTCCGGAACATGTTTTTTTATTTTTTAAAAATTTCTTTTGTTTCGCCGTGGACAAATAGTTTTTTCGTTGTACAATCTTCTCGGTTCCTCCGTCTGTTCGCCGCTTTGCGGCTAACGGACGTTTATTTTGGCTATTTTTTTCCTGTGGATAAAGTGTTTATATCTTCTTTATGTTTTTTGATTATTTTATGAAGTCAAAATACGTTTTGCTTATTAGTCAATATTTTCCTATTAATAACCTGTGCATAACCATAAAGAGTTTTTTTTCCAATGACCCAACCCGTGTTACCGCCGCCTAGCGCCTCTCTTCCAGAGCTTTGGAAAAAAATTTGCGCTGTTCTTTCAAGAGAGCTGAGCGAAAGATCCTTCAAGACATGGTTTGAGCCTGTCTCACTGTTGGTGGTTTCTCCCGACTCTCTCACCCTTAGCGTTCCGGACAAATACTATGGAAAATGGCTAGAGGATCATTACCAAAACCTCATTCTCTCTTCCGTTGAAGAGGTTTTTGGTCATCCTTTGTCTCTCGTTTATCAGGTGGTGGAACCCGCGAAAGTGCCTGCCTTTCTTCCCGTCGCCACCTCCTCATCTCCCAAAGCAAGGGATGAGGCGCTGGCAGGACTTAATCAGCGATATACCTTTGATGATTTTGTGATCGGCCCCGGGAATCGCTTCGCTCACGCGGCCTCCGTGGCCGTCAGCGAATCTCCCGCAAAACAGTACAACCCGCTCTTCATTTATGGGCCCACAGGCCTCGGAAAAACGCATCTTCTTCAGTCCATAGCTCATGAAATGCAGCGGCGGCATCCCGAGTTTAAGATCCTTTATATATCCAGTGAAAAATTCACGAATCAGCTTATTACCGCCATACAAACAAAATCAACCCCTCAATTTCGCGCAAAATATAGAACCTTGGATCTCCTGCTAATAGACGACGTCCATTTTATCGCTGAAAAAGACTCCACCCAGGAGGAGTTTTTTAACACCTTCAACACTCTTTATGACGCCCATAAGCAAATCGTAGTCACGAGCGACCGTCCCCCCAAGGAGATCCCCGGGCTGGAAGAGCGGCTCGTTTCTCGCTTCGGCTGGGGTCTTGTAACAGATATTCAGCCCCCCGATTTTGAAACCCGTGTGGCTATTTTAAAAAAAAAGATGGAGCGGGAAACCGTTGTGGTTCCTGATGATGTGTCTTATTTTATTGCCGGAAAGATCAAGTCGAACATTCGAGAGCTGGAAGGGGCGTTAATCCGTGTTGTGGCCTATTGCACTCTCACAAACTCAAAAATCGACGTCCGTCTTGCCCAAGAGGTGTTAAAAGACGCGTTTAAGGAAGAGTCTCAAAAGTTCACGATAGAAGGCATCCAAAAGGTTGTTGCGGAATACTTTAACGTAAAGGTATCAGACCTTCGCGCAAAGAGGCGAACCATTTCTATTGTTCGCCCCCGTCAGATCGCGATGTATCTGATCCGAGAACTCACGACTCACTCTTTACCGGAGATCGGGGAGTTCTTCGGTGGGAAGGATCACACGACAGTGCTTCACTCTTGTTCGAAGATCGCGAAAGAAAGAGACGGTGATGTGGAGGTTCGTCTTTTACTGGAAAAACTTCTGGGTTTGATAAAAAAATAGTTTTTTCCACAGGAAAACTTTTTTATATCTCGTTCTTTTTTAGATAGTTGTGTAGGATATCCACAAATCCACACGTCTTATTACTACGATTACTGTTTTTAAAATATAGAATAAAAGCATAAGGAGCCTTTATGGAGATCAAAGTCCAGAAAAGTGAGTTGTTAAAAAAAATCACTTTAGGGGTAAATGTTGCGGCTTCAAAACCAAGCACTCTTCCCATATTAAACAATCTTCTCCTTGAAACACAAGAAGATGGAAAATTAAGGATCGTGGCAACGGATATGGAGGTTGGAATATCCACACTTCTTTCCGTGGAGATCCTTCAACAGGGAAGCATTACGGTTCCGGCAAGAAAATTTTTCGATATTATAAAGGAGCTTCCTGAAGGGATCGTTGAGGTCACAGTAACAAAAAACAACACCGTGAATATCAAAGCAGGAAAATCCCATTTCAAGATCATGGGATTAGATAAGGAAGAATATCCAAAACTCCCTGATTTTTCCCTGGAGGAAGCGATCGAGATCGAGCAATCAGTGATTAAAGAAAGCCTTTCTCTTACGGTGTTTGCTATTTCTCACGACGAAACCCGGTATGTATTAAACGGAGTGCTTCTTTCCATTCAAGGAAACCAACTTCGTTTCGTGGCAACAGATGGAAGAAGGTTGGCTTTTTGTAAAAAAGAAACAAAACAAAAAAACAACAAGACCGCGGAAATAATTATTCCCTCCAAAACGATCCATGAGCTTTTAAAGTTATTGGAGTGGGAGGGGACCGTTAAAATCATCCACACACAAAACAAAATCATCTTTTATTTTACAGACACCTTCCTCACCTCGAGCCTTATAGAAGGAAATTTTCCAAATTACGACCAAGTGATCCCAAAAGAAGAAAAAACGTGTGTTCTGGCGAACCGTGAGGAATTTCTTCAGGCAGTGAGACGCGCGGCGCTCTTAACATCCACAGAAGCGCCCGCGCTAAAATTTGATTTTATAAAAAATAAGATCATTGTGTCGGCAAAAACGCCGAATATGGGGGAGGCGAAAGAAGAGCTTTCCTCTGTTTTTAAAGGGGAGGAAATAACGATCGGGTTTAATCCGGGATATTTTTTGGATGTTTTAAAAAATCTTCCCGATGAAAATATCAGCATCTCTCTCACGAGTCCCGACAAACCAGGATTGATCCGCGGGAAAGAGGGTTATCTCTACGTGATCATGCCGATGCAGCTCAACTAATACAAAAAAAAGACGATAAAAGAACAGTTTTTTATGGACGATATTCGTTCGATCCTGCCGAAAGTAATAAAAGGGTTCGAGGATCCAGAAAAACAAAAACGGAGCCTGCTCATAGATTCCTGGCCAAGCATCGCTGGGGAAAAACTCGCAAAAAAAACACGGCCGCAACTTTCCCAAAAGGGAGTTCTTTATATCCATGTGAAAGATTCCGTCCTCGCGTTCGAGATCAGTCAGAAATACCGTCAATCATTCCTGAAACGAACGCAGGCGGCTCTTGGAGAAGAAGCGGTCAAAGAAGTGCGCGTCCTGGTAGGGAAATAATTAAATACACAAAGGAAGGCCATGGCAGACAAAGAAAAGAAAGAAGACGTAACGGCGAAGTACGACGCAACAAAGATCCAGGTGCTAGAGGGGGTTGAGGCGGTACGGAAACGGCCGGGGATGTATATCGGGGACACCACGCTCCGCGGTCTGCATCACTTGGTCTACGAGGTGGTGGACAACTCGATCGACGAGGCGCTGGCGGGACACGCGACGAGAGTGGATGTTGTGATCCAGGCAGAGGGAAGCGTTAGCGTCGCGGATGACGGGCGAGGCATTCCCGTGGATCTGCATAAGGGCCAGAATAAATCCGCGCTAGAAGTGGTGATGACAACGCTTCACGCCGGCGGCAAATTCGACAATAAAGCGTACCGCGTTTCAGGCGGTCTGCATGGCGTCGGCGTTTCAGTTACAAACGCATTATCAGCATGGTGCGAAGTGGAAGTGCGCCGCGACGGAAAGGTGTGGCAGCAGCGGTATGAAAAAGGGCACCCCGTCAACAAGGTCTCCGAAAAAGGAAAGACCAAAGAGCGCGGCACCACGGTTTCCTTTCTGGCGGATAAAACGATCTTCGAAAGCGTGGAGTTCAGCTTTGATGTTCTCTCCAACCGCTTGCGGGAGCTGGCCTATTTGAACAAAGGCGTGCGTATCACCATCCGTGATGAACGAATCAAAAAAGAAATAAAAGAACACATTTTTCTTTTTAAGGGAGGCATCTCCGAGTTCATTCAATATCTCAACCGCAGCAAGAACCCTCTCCACAAGAAGATCTTTTATGTGGATAACACAAAGGATGAAGTCGAGGTTGAAGCAGCGTTCCAGTATAACGACAGCTACGGCGAAGACGTTTTCTCGTTTGCGAACAACATCAACACCGTCGAGGGCGGAACGCATATGAGCGGGTTTAAAACCGCCATGACGCGCGCCACGAACCAGTACGCGAAAAGCAAGAATCTTTTGAAGGACATCGAAAGCGGTCTTAGCGGCACCGATCTGAACGAAGGGCTTGCGGCGGTGATCAGCGTCAAAGTGCCGCGGCCGCAATTTGAGGGGCAGACGAAAACCAAGCTCGGGAACGGCGAAGTCGAAGGCATTGTTTATTCCGTGATTTATGAAGGGTTAAGCGCCTTCTTCGAAGAAAATCCGCCGATCGCCAACAAGATCGTGGAAAAAGCAGCTCTGGCCTACCGGGCCCGTGAGGCCGCGAGAAAGGCGAGAGAACTGACGCGGCGCAAAGGGGCGCTGGAATCGGCGTCCTTACCGGGAAAACTTGCGGATTGTTCCGACGAAGATCCGGCGAATACCGAGATCTATCTCGTCGAGGGAGATTCGGCAGGAGGTTCGGCAAAGCAGGGCCGCGACCGGAGATTTCAAGCCATCCTCCCGCTCAAGGGCAAGATCCTGAATGTGGAAAAAGCCCGCATCGATAAGATCCTTTCCAACGAGGAAATCCGGACCATTATTACGGCGATCGGGGCCGGCATCGACGAAGAATTCAATATCGAGAAGCTCCGCTATCACAAAATTATCCTGATGTGCGACGCCGATGTTGACGGAAGCCATATTCGCACGCTCCTGCTCACCTTTTTTTATCGCAAGATGAAAAAACTTCTTGAGAACGGGCACATCTACATCGCCCAGCCGCCCCTTTTTAAAATGAAACGCGGCAAAGAAGAACAGTATGTCCAGACAGAAGAACAAATGAACAGCATGCTGTTGGATTTCGGGCTTCAGGGGGTTTCACTCAAAAAAAATGGCGCCAAAGGAAAGATTGAAGGCAAGGAGCTCCGGGAGCTGATGGAGCTTGTCCAGGCTATGGAGGATCTTGAACGTTCCCTCGCGAGAAAGGGGATCTTGTGGCACAGGTTCATGGAAGCCCAGGATAAGAAAAAAGGTTTCCCCACGTTCCTTGTGCGGCTTCTGGCGAAGAATGAGGAAACGTTCCACTATTCCGAAAAAGAGGTCGAGGAGCACGTCAAGGAGCTCGAAAAACAAAGAGACCTCGACCGCGCAAAGGAAGCCATGGAAGAGCTGGCCGAAGCAAAGGCCAAAGAGGATAGCAAGGAGGGCAAAAAAACTCCCAAGAAAGTGAAGGCGGAAGAAACCCCGGCCGAAGAGGAGTTGCTACCCCCCTTGCACGACCTGATAGAGATCTTTGAAGCGAAAGAATTCGAGAAGGCAAAGAAGCGGCTTGAGAAATACAGCCTGGACTTTGAGGATTTTGATCAGGGCGAAGACGTTCGCTTCGAGCTTGCATTGGAAAAAGAGAACAAAGAGACCAAGGCCCTGCGCGATGCCCTGTCTCTCATCAAGGCGAACGGTAAAGACGGAATGACGCTTCAGCGCTACAAAGGTCTCGGAGAAATGAATCCGGAACAGTTGTGGGACACCACGATGAATCCGGAGACGAGGACCGTTCTCAAGGTGACGCTGGATGATGCGGTCGAAGCCGACGAAATATTTTCGATCCTGATGGGAGACGCCGTGGAACCAAGGCGAGCCTTCATCGAGAGACACGCGAAAGCCGTCAGAAATTTAGATGTTTAAAAGAAACAACGCACTCCCCGCATAGGCATTGTGGGGGGCGACAAGAAACTGAAACAGAAAAAGGAAAGAGCTCATGGCCGACGAAAAAAACTTATACGCAATGAATGAGAAGATCATCCTCCGGCCCATCGAAGAGGAAATGAAAGATTCATACATTGATTACGCGATGTCGGTCATTGTGGGACGGGCGCTTCCGGATGTGCGCGACGGATTGAAGCCCGTGCACCGCCGGATTTTGTTCGCTATGAACGAACTCGGTCTAACACACAGCAAGCCTTATAAGAAATCCGCCCGTATCGTTGGGGAAGTGCTTGGTAAATACCATCCGCACGGCGACACCGCGGTCTATGAGTCGATGGTACGTATGG
>Ga0209083_1001118_pt1 | contig 32565 bp, 25 predicted proteins | sample AM7aDNAmetaG_FD_184132 | JGI IMG/M metagenome (GOLD analysis project Ga0209083, IMG submission 184132) | Freshwater microbial communities from Finland to study Microbial Dark Matter (Phase II) - AM7a DNA metaG (SPAdes) (version 3) | ecosystem: Environmental > Aquatic > Freshwater > Lake ... | reverse complement strand
TTCATGGAGCTTCTCTATTTTTCGGTTTCTGTTGCGTTACAAATGGTAATTTCCCGTTACCCATTTTAATATAACACTTTAACCGTGAATATGGAGGCTTTTTTTATGGCAGATCGATCAACTTAGGATTTAATCTCTCAGGGTTGAATTCCCCGCCACTTGCGGCGGGGAGTTTCATTTAGCAGATTATATTCAGCACGAGCAGATTGAGTTTGGCTGTAGGATAATGAATCAACGCGTTCCAACCGCAACGGATGTAATATCGGGAGATATTAATAGTAGTTCGCTCCGTGAAAATTGAGGTGGAGACTGGTTCAGCTTCAACATAGACTGTCGGTTGGTTGTTCGAAGCAACGGAACCCCCGACTATCGGACCTTTACCGTTGACTTCCGCCTGGTCTTGATGCCGTAGTCCTTTCGCAGCTCATTCCGGCTTTGCTTTTGAACGAAATGGCAGTACCAATAATATTGGTGAGGGCGGCGGCGATTGTGTAATCACATCATAGACCCTAAATAGCTTACAACCAAGTGCTTTGAATTTTCACGCAATCCATAACCTGAGTCAAAAGATGAAGTCAAAAGGGATTCGATCTATTATTCCTGTCTTTAGTCTTGCGGTCTTCATGCTTTTCAGCGGAACATTACCAGCGAAAGCGGCAGCAGCACTATTTAATCCAGAAAATTTTGTGTTGATCCATGGCGGGGAGTTTACGATGGGGAGCCCTAAAAGTGAGACTGGCAGGACTGAAACCAAATCCATTAGTCAGCATCGGTGGATTGACTACAGTGAGACCCAGCATCAAGTGCGGGTGAGTAATTTTTGTATGAGCAGATATGCCGTTACCGTAGCCGAGTTCAGTAGATTTGTGGAAGCATCAAGGTATCGTACAGAAGCCGAAAATGTGGGTTCCGGTCAAATTATTTCCAATGGGAAATATACAGTAGGGAAAGGAGTAAACTGGCGTCATGGAGTGTCGGGTAGTGTGCGATCGCAGAGCGAAGAAAATCATCCGGTGTTGCGTGTGAGCTGGAATGATGCTGTGGCATACTGCAAATGGCTCTCGGCAAAATCAGGGAGACATTTCCGTCTCCCAACAGAGGCGGAATGGGAATATGCGTGCCGTGCCGGAAGTGGCACTCCCTTCAATACAGGTGAAAATATCACCACTTCGCAGGCCAATTATAACGGCAACTATCCCTACAACAACTATCCGAAAGGAGATGCTCGTCAGAATACGGTACCTGTTGACAGCTTTGCGCCCAATGCATGGGGCTTGTACAACATGCACGGCAATGTTTTTGAATGGTGCAGCGACTGGTACAGTGGAATGTATTATGACGAATGTAAAGCGAAAGGAATGGTGACCGACCCTGCGGGACCAGCAATGGGTTCGTACCGGGTGATTCGTGGCGGAAGCTGGTTAAACAATGCGGTGTACTGTCGGTCGGCTGATCGTCGCTTCAGCTCTCCTCACAACAAGCTCAGCCTCCTTGGCTTCCGCCTGGTCTTGATGCCGTAGTCTGATAGCAGCTTATGCTGCTTTCTCAGCATCCGCATTGCGCCCTTGACCGCTTCGCTTCATACCCAGCAGCAACAAGCGTATTGGCTGTGCACCCCAAGGGGAGCAAGCAGCATGCCGCACCCCGCTCATCAAGAATTAGTCTATACTGCAAGTATATTGATGCATAAATAGGTTGCCTTTACATATGCGATAGTATATATTTACTTTATTTTCAATGCTTTAAAAGCAAAGCGCTTTGATATAGCGGTTATATTATTTAAGGTTGAGTGTGTGTTCGAAGTTAACGGAATAGGGACCTGTTCTCAATCACCTCATTCCTTAGTAGACCAAAGCATTTGACTCCCAATAATATGTTCAATAAAGTATTTTTCGCAGTTCTTTGCTTACTGCTGCTTTCCGGTACCGTAGAGGCAAAGACACCCGTTAGGACTCAATCGGTAGCGCCTCAAAGGGCTACAGACCAAATTGACTCGTTTTATATTCCGTCAGACGCCGGTATTGGGAATGAACTGAGGGGTAAGTTCTCAGCCGCCCGTGCCTTGATCACAAAGAAAGATTATGCTCTTGCGGACTCTCTTCTTGATGCTTTAATCAAAGAGTTTGAAGCACTCATGGTTGATACAAAAAACAACCGATACGTTTGCATCCGTTACGATTCGGACTATGAGCAATTTCTGAAGGAAGAGGCTGCTGGTCTACCCGGCAAAGATCACCGCCCAATCATCAGGGTTCATGCATCTTTTTCCCGGGCACTGCAACTGAAAGGATGGATTGCGGTGGATCAAAAAGAGTGGGTGAAGGCAATTGACTGTTTTAAAAAAGAGATGCTGTATACGCCCTGCGAGTCCGATCAATACGTTGAGATGGGATTTGTCGCAAGCAAGTTGAGGGGCGGTGAAGGTTTTGGCTATTATAAACGTGCCTATGACCTCGCTGAAGCGTATGGCAATAATACTTACGATAAAGCCAGAGCACTTCGTGGTATGGGGGGCGCTCTGATAGATATCAAGAAGTTGGATGAGGCAAATGCGATGTTTGAAAAGTCACTCGATTTAGAGCTTGACAATAAGATCGCTCTCAGGCAGATCGATTATATAAAGGTGCTGAAGGTAAGGAATAAGGCTGATAGTGGAGATGCCGCTGCTCAGTTTGAACTTGGCTTACTCTATAGTACTGGCACAATAGTTCCCCAGAACGATAATGAATCGGTTAAGTGGTTTCGTTTAGCAGCTGAACAGGGGCTTGCTGAAGCGCAGCGCTACCTTGGAAATGCTTATGCCGCGGGCGAGGGAGTTGAGCAGAGCTACATTGAATCAATAAAGTGGACCAGACTCGCTGCGGAACAAGGGGATGCTATTGCGCAATATCATCTTGGGATTGCGTATACCGAAGGTCAAGGTGTACAACAGGGCTATGAAGAAGCTGTAAAATGGTTCCGTTTAGCTGCCGATCAAGGTTTGGCAGAAGCACAGTACAATATGGGGTATGTCTATTCGACGGGTGACGGTGTACCGGTAAACCAGGCAACAGCAATAGCTTGGTATCAACTGTCAGCTGATAAGGGGTTTCCTGCGGCACAAGGTAGCCTTGGAGCTGCTTACGCAGCAGGTAATGGCGTTGAAAAGAGCTCTCTTGAAGCAGTAAAGTGGAGCAGACTCGCTGCAGAACAAGGGGATTGCTCAGCCCAATATAATCTCGGAATTGCGTATGCTTTTGGTCAGGGTGTTCAACAGAGTAAGGAAGAAGCAGTAAAATGGTTCCGTTTAGCTGCCGATCAAGGTTTGGCAGAAGCACAGTACAACTTGGGGGTTGCCTATTCGAATGGTAAAGGGGTAAAGCTTAACAAGGCTACAGCAAAAGCCTGGTATAAGAAGGCATGTGCAAATGGGTACAAGCCGGCGTGCGATGTTTTGAAAAACAACTTTTAAACTTATCGCTCCTCATCATCATGAAAAAATTATTCGTCACTTTTTTCTGCCTGCTTTGCACCGTTGTTTCTGCGGCGACTCCACCGAGGCATGCCCCCAAAGCCATTATTGATCAAGTACAACGTCTCACTGAATTGCTGAGAGATAGCTACGCAGTTGGGTATCCAGCCGCAACGATGGTTCAGATGGTCAAACTCAGCAAGGATGAAGAGCTTGTGCTAACAGTCTTTACCGTAGAGGGGTTTGGAGGAGGCAACAATCACATGCAATATTTCGCAGCGTTCCAACTTGACACCGATGAAGATGGAAAGCATCCTCATTTCACACTAATTGACGTCATTCCAATCGCAGGCAAAGGATGGCGCGGTGTTCAGAGTCTCAAGGCGAAAGTCGCATCTGGCTCAGAAGCCGGGGAGAAAATCATTTCTTTTGAGGCCCACGACGTAGTTGAAGATGATGCGCCAAACTTCCCAAGCAAGAAGGTGACCGTATCGCTCCTGTTAAAAGACGGCAGATTGAGTGAGCAAAAGGCACTTTGATGTATAGCATGACAATAATGCTTACGATAAAGCCAGAGCACTTCGTGGTATGGGGGTCTCTGATAGCTCTCAAGAAGTTGGAAGAGGCAAATACGATGTTTTGAAAAACAAGAAATAAATCTGTCGGGTAACTGACCTTCCAATAATGAAAAAGTATGTGATTTTGAACCATTTCAGTTGGCTTATCATGAAAAAAATGTTTAGGGCTATCAATGCAGTTGTTTTCTCTGTTTTATTGGTAACCGCAAATGTCTATGCCCTCCCTGCACGCTTGGACGTTCTTTTTGTGCTTGACAATTCAGGAACCATGAAGAGCAATGACCCTGAATTCATGACCCGGCGTTCAGTTTTGAAGCTTACCAAAGCCTTTACACAAGACACAAGAGTTGGAGTCGTTGTTTTTGATGTAAAAGCAGATTTTGCAATGCCACTGACTTCTGTAGCAAATCCTGATTTTGAAAATGAGGTTAAAAACTCTCTGAGAAGACTGAGCTATACCGGGAAGTATACGAACATCCCCATAGCGATAGAGCGAGCTGTTTATGATTTGAAACTACATGGAAGGAAGGATGCCGAAAAAGTAGTCATTTTCATGACAGACGGTTTCATTGATAGTGGGAACGCAAAAAAAGATATTGGATTGGCTACATGGCTGAAAGAAGAGCTTACTTTGGAGGCAAAGAATGCAGGGATCAGAATATTCAGCCTTGCATTTACTGAAGAGGCTGATTTTGAGCTTATTCAGACGTTATCAGTGAAGACAGGCGGCGGATACTACCGGGCTGGGAAAATGGAAGATCTTGAAAAAGTATTTGATGCTATCCAGCAAGCAATCCTTTTTCCACCAGTTAATACGCAGTCAATCGTTGAAAAAGATGGCCTTCTCATGGAATTGATTGGCGGTGCCTTTGCAATCATAATCATATCGGGAATAGCAGTCATTTTTCTGCGTGCAAAAGGTAACAAGAAGGACATCAATCCGAATAGTAATAATCAACCAAAACTGCCGGAAGCAATGCTCCTGGATGTGGAGGGTATCACCGGAAAAAATGAAATCTTATTAACGAAGAAAGAAATTACGATTGGCAGAGCGGTCGATGGCGTAAAGCCATCTGTCGATATTGCTATTCCTCAAAATACGATTTCAGCGCTCCATGCCTCCATTGAGTATAGGGACAACTCCTTTTTCATTACGGATCGGCGAAGCACAAACAAGACATATCTGAACAATCAGCCACTCACGCCTGACGCTCCAAAAAAGCTGAAATCCGGAGATCTTGTCACCTTCGACAAGTTTAAATTTAAATTCATTGTTAAGGAACAGTTTGGTTCCGGTGGAACTGTTTTTCAGCCGGGAACCGCTGGAGGTACCATTATCCGCCAATCAGGCATTTCTCCTGACCCAAAACCTGAGCCCGGAGTTATCGGTGATCAAGGGTCGGTGGATGAAGAAGGAACTCATGTAAAACCCGGTGTATGCTCAACACATCCAAGTTATAAGGCAACTGAAATTTGCCCTGTTTGCAAAAAGGGATTCTGTGCCGAATGCATGGTAGAAAAGTCCGGGCAGAGGATCTGTCGGCAATGTGCCGGTGATTGACCTGCACTTTCTTGAAAAGGAACTGAAATGGAGAGATTAAGGTAATGCACACACCACAGAATTAGTATTGTAAAAGCCATGTCACTTCTCCATGATTTAAGAAATCTGTTCAATCAGGATAAGCAACCTCCCGTTACAACGGTAAAGGCGAAAGCTGAAATACCTGCGCCTGTTATCCCGGTTGTCCCTAAACCACTCCACCAAGATATCCCTGATAAGGTCAAGCCGGCACCAGGGGGCACGATTGTGCGTCAGGTTGAAGAGCAACAGCCTTCACCGCCAGAAATTCTGGCTCAAATTGATTGGGCCGTTAAGAACGCAAAGACCTACAGAACCGGCGACTTGATTGAAAATCGGTATAAGGTTGAGGAAGTAATGTCCGGGGCGATGGGTTATGTCTACATCGGGAGGGATGCCCGGCAGCAAATCACGTTTGCCATCAAGCAGCCAAAAGAATCAATGCTTGCTGACCGCGATCTGTTCTCCCGCGTTCTGCATGAGGCAGATTCCTGGACAGGCCTTGGTATGCATCCAAACATAGCGTACTGCTACTTTGTGAAGCTGATTGAGGACGTGCCCCATATTTTCATTGAGTATGTCGATGGCGGCAGCCTTGAAGAGTGGATAAGTGACCGCCGATGCGCTGATTACAAGGTCGGCCTTGATATGGCGATACAGTTCTGTCATGGTTTGGAACGAGCGCATGACCGAGGGATGATCCATCGTGACATCAAACCAAGAAATATTCTGGTAACCAAAGAGGGGCTGGTTAAAGTTACAGACTTCGGTATTGCCGGTGGAATCAAGGTAGGTGGAAAGGGCGGAGCCATATCAGGTGACCAGCAGGGCACCCGTATGGGAGCAATGATGGGAACACTTGCATACATGTCACCCGAGCAGTTCAAGGATCCGAGGCAGAAGAGCGCAGAAGCACCTGAAGGTGTCTGGTATGAGTCAGATGTCTACAGTTTTGGGGTCTGCTTATGGGAAATGTTCTGCGGCAGGCGGCCTCGTGAAATATCCATAGGAGTTACGGGCGACACACCCGATCCACAAAGTCTAAGAAGGGATATCCCTGCAGGACTGAGAACTCTTCTCCTCAGTAGCGTCGATTTGGATAGAGAAAAGAGACCTCAGGACTTCAGAGAGTTAAGAGAGAAGCTGAATGGAATATACCGTTACCTCTACAGCAGCGATGCCCCACATTACCAGCTTGAACTGCATGACACAACAGCCGATGAACTGAATAATCAAGGATACTCCTATTACGAACTTGGAAAAAAAGAAGAAGCACGGAGATGTTTTGAAGCTGCCGTAGAGGTAAACAACACCCATCCGGAGGCAGTGTTTAATTTAACACTGCTGCAATGGCGGGGAGGAGAGATAGATGATCTTGAAGCGTTAAGAAGAGTCCGAAATTGTTTAAACCACACCGAGGCCAGGAAAAAGAAGATCTCTGAATTACTTGCGTATATCCATGTCGAAAGTTGCGACCCTGCTACGGCTAAAGAGGAGCTGAAGGAGTATCAAGGAAGATTTGATGAGCTTTTTGGAGGAATTTCAATACAAAGATTGGAGTTGATTCGCACCTTCGATGGGCATAGTGGTGGTGTCCAATCTGTGAGTATGAGCGCTGATGGGAAATATGTCTTATCGGGGAGTAATGATGGTACACTCAAACTGTGGGAGGCGTCGACAGGACTGTGCCTGCGCACCATGGAAGGGCACAGAAGTGGTGTCAACTCTGTGAGTCTGAGCGCCGACGGGAAATATGCCCTATCAGGGAGTGGTGATTTATCAAGGAGTGACGGTATGCTGAAACTGTGGGAGATGTCGACAGGGCAGTGCCTGCGCACATACGAGGGGCACAGAAGTGGTGTCCAATCTGTGAGTATGAGCGCTGATGGGAAATATGTCTTATCGGGGAGTAATGATGGTACACTCAAACTATGGGAGGTATCGACAGGGCAGTGTTTGCAAACCTTGGAGGGGCATAATGGTTCGGTCGAATCTGTGAGTCTGAGCGCTGATGGGAGATATGCCCTATCAGGGAGTGGTGACGAAAGCCTGAAACTTTGGGATGTATCGACAGGGCAGTGCTTGCGCACCTTCGAGGGGCATCATTGTGGTGTGGGCTCTGTGGGTCTGAGCGCTGACTGGAGATATGCTTTATCGGAGAGTTATGATAATACACTCAAACTGTGGGATGTCTCAACAGGGCAGTGCCTGCGCACCTTCAAGGGGCAATGTGAAACAGTCTTACAATACCCCTTTTCTGTAAGTCTGAGCGCTGACGGGAGATATGCCTTATCGGGTAGGGGAGATAACTCGCTGAGACTGTGGGATGTCTCAACAGGGCAGTGCCTGCGCACCTTCGTGGGGCATAGTGATTCGGTCAAATCCGTGTATTTGAGCGCTGATTGGAAATATGTCCTATCGGGGAGTGAAGACAAAACACTGAAACTGTGGGAAATCAATATCGAAGCTCATTCCTATAAATCTGAATTACAAGTAAGTGACTTTAAGGCTTTTAAAGAGATAAAAAGAATCCAGGATGAGCTTAGATTAGCCATCCAAGAAGCCGAAAGATTGATGAAGAATGGAGACAATACTCAAGCGTTTACAGTGCTGTATAGTGCATGGGAAAGAGACGATTTCAGGGATAATAAAGAACTGTTAACAGTATATCAGAAGCTTTATGAGCTATCGAGCAGAAAATCTTTTTCTTTTGCTTATGTAAAAAATGCCTTTGAAGGATCTAATGCGAGTCTGAGCGCTGACGGGAGATATGCCTTATCGGGGAGTAAAGATTATACGCTGAAACTATGGGATGTGTCGACAGGGCAGTGCTTGCGCACCTTCGATGCGGGGGGTTATGTCTACTCTGTTAGTCTGAGCACTGATGGGGAATATGCCTTATCGGGGAGGGGGAGTAAAGATTATACGCTGAAACTGTGGGAGATGTCGACAGGGCAGTGCCTGCGCACCTTCGAGGGGCGCGGAATTGGTGTCAACTCTGTGTGTCTGAGCGCTGACGGGAGATATGTCTTATCGGGGAGTAATGATGGTACACTCAAACTGTGGGATGTATCGACAGGGCAGTGCCTGCGCACCATGGAAGGGCATAGTGATTTAGTCCTCTCTGTGTGCCTTAGTGCAGATGGTAAATATGCCCTATCGGGGAGTTATGACAAAACGCTGAAACTGTGGGAGGTATCAACAGGGCAGTGCCTGCACACCTTCGAGGGGCATGATTGGGTCGTTTTCTCTGTGTGTCTAAGCGCTGATGGAAAATATGCCTTATCAGGGAGTAAGGATAAGATGCTGAAGCTGTGGGATGTATCGACAGGGCAGTGCCTGCGCACCATGGAAGGGCACAGTGAAAGGGTCAACTCTGTGAGTCTGAGCGCCGACGGGAAATATGCCTTATCAGGGAGTGGTGACGGGACGATAAAACTGTGGGATGTGTCTACAGGGCAGTGCATGCGCACCTTCGAAGGTCGAGGCGGTGATATTAACTCTTTGTGTCTGAGTGCAGACGGGAGATATGCCTTATCGGGGAGTTCTGACGGTACCAATCTATGGCGCTTGATCTGGAAACTGGAGTTTGACTAACTGCTCTGCAATTGATCCTCATTGATATATAATTACATGAAACTCAGTCTTGAAGTCATAAAAGGCCCGGAAACCGGTCGAAAGTTTGAATTCACTCAGCCTGACACTTTTATTGTCGGTCGGGGAGGGAAAGATAGGCCGGTGCACTTCAAACTGTCTGACGATGACCCGTATGTTTCACGACAATACTTCCGGCTTGAAATTGCACCGTCACGCACGAGTGGCAGGGGGGAGGGAAGGAGTCATTGCGATTACCGAGAAGAGGTTGGAAATAGTGTTGGCAATCCAGTAGTAATCGTTGTAACTCGTTTTTCGTCATAAAACAGCTCTAACCTTTTGAATGTCAAGGTTTTGGTGTTTTAATTATGGATATTTATTGAGGAAACTTTTAAAAAAACAGTGGATTTTTTTTCGAATGAACCTTGATTTTCTTGATGCTCATGAACGCCATCGGGGGGACGCTGAACTCTTGAAGGATGGCAATCGACTTGCCAATGCCGATCATTTGTTCGGCATATCAGCAGAATGCGGGCTCAAGTGCCTGATGATACAGTTTGGCATGCCCATGGATACAGATAAACCAAAGGATCGTAAAGACCGTGTTCATGTTAATGAAATATGGATTCGTTTCGAGGCGTATCGTTCAGGTCATCTACAGGGTATAAATTATGCTCTTCCGACAGTGAATCCGTTTCTTGACTGGGATGTCAATCAGCGATATGCGCATAGAAATAATTTTGACAGTACTCGACTTGCAAATCATCGGACAGGTACGGAGCTTGTTCGAGTATTGATCGCTAAAGCCAAACGGGATGGTCTCCTATGAGCACATTTGATGAAATTCTTCCTGACCTGACGAAAATCTTTTGCCCTTTTCAGGAGGATGTTACTAAAATGAAACCCATTCTCGTCAATCGTGACCTGAATGGCAGGGTACGTCTTATCGTGGACGAGAAGTGGGAAGGTGATGAGTCTCAACAAATCGTACTCGACAAAATTGCTCAAAAAATTCAAGAAGAGCTTGGCTCTCATGCCTATCCTGCAGATCAGGCTGTGTTGTTTGAACCCGATATTGATGATTTCTTGGAGAGAGAGAGCAGTTTTCGGCTTGAAGGTGTCAGCGATGTTTTTGTTATTGATCGTCTGGCGGTAGAGAGTAATTGGTCGCACATTTCCAGGTTAACATCATCTGTACCTCGAACAGTTTTTTTTTCAATCAAGGGTGGTGTCGGGCGATCAACTGCGCTTGCCGCAACGGCATGGGCATTGGCTGAACAGGGCAAAAAAGTACTGGTGCTGGATCTGGATTTAGAATCACCGGGACTCTCTTCGGCGTTACTTCCCGAAGATCGGCGCCCCTCTTATGGTATTACTGATTGGCTTGTCGAAGATTTGGTCGACAATGGTGATGCGGTGTTTGAACACATGGTCGCCACAAGTGCCTTATCGCATAATGGTGAAATATTTGTGGTTCCAGCGCATGGGGCGAAGCCCGGTGAGTATATCGCCAAACTTGGCCGTGTCTGGATGCCCAAAATTGATTCAGATGGCAAGCGCTACTCATGGTCAGACCGTTTGCGTCGTTTACTTGATGCACTTGAAGTGCAGTGGCAACCTGATGTGACCTTGATCGACTCACGTGCTGGTATTGACGAAGTTGCATCAGCGTGTATCACTGAACTCTCAGCTTCCACCATTCTTCTTTTTGCTGTAGATGGAGATCAGACCTGGTCAGGTTATCGTATGTTGTTTAAGCACTGGAGAAAAACAGGGGTTGTCCGTGACATTCGTGAGCGGCTCCAGATTGTCGGAGCCATGATTCCTGAAGTTGGAACCGAGGATTATGTTGAAGGTTTGCTTGAACGGGCCTGGGATATTTTTTCGGAAGAGCTTTATGATGAAGTTCCAGCCGGAAAGGTTTCAGGTGAAGAGGGCGTTTGGAGCTATGACCAGTCCGATGAGAGCGCACCGCACTATCCGTGGGTGGTGAAATGGCATAGAAGCTTTGCTGTTTTGAAAAGTTTACATGGTCGTTTGAAAGGTATTGATCATGAAATTGTGAGAGTGCTTTTTGGCCCTTTGATTGCTGGCGTTGAACTTTCCATTGAAACAGATGGAGGTTCACAGTGACCCCGTCCAACAATCAAACGATCCGACAAGCGATTATTGAAACTCTGCCCAGTGATACTTCCCTGCATGGCAGAGAACCCGATAAACGATTGGTCTATATTCCCCCTTCTCACCTCAAGGCGCTGCGCCTGGAATGCAGTCTGGTGATCGGGGCGCGGGGTGTTGGTAAAACATTTTGGAATGCAGCGCTTAATTCCAATGAAATACGGAAGATGCTGGGAGAGTCGGTACCTGATCTTTCCCGGGTGGAAGTGTGGACAGGATTTGGTGAGCGCTCCGACCTTGATGCTTATCCGGATCCTGATGTTTTTGATGCTCTTCTGTCAAAAAAGTTTTCAGCTTATCATGTTTGGCGTGCTGTGCTTGGTCGTTGGGCGGCCAATATTGTTTCTGAAAATATACCCTGTAACTCTTGGGACGAATCGGTCGCATGGGTTATAAATGACCCCGAAAGTTTTGGCAGGTTAATCGAACGTGCCAATGATTTTTTTAGTGCACAGGAGAAGCATGGATTGATTGTCTTTGATGCTCTTGATCGTTCATGTGCCGAGTGGCAAACGATGGATACAATTGTAAGGGATTTATTACGTGTGGTCTTATCTCTTAAGCGGTACCCTTTTTTACATGGCAAAATATTTTTACGTGAGGATCAGTTTGCTCGACGCCAGATTGCCGATTTTCCCGATGCCTCTAAATTGCTTTCAACAAGGGTTGATTTGACTTGGGCACTGCACGATCTGCATGGATTGCTCTGGCAATTATTCTGTAACGGAACAGATATTCATGGTCAGACATTGCGAAATATTTACGAGGATGGAGCTGGATCTCCACCTGATTTTACGGCAGATGTATGGTCGATCAGCGATAGTGTGAAAAGGGATGAACAAGTTCAACGCTCCCTTTTTGCAAAAATTGCTGGCGAATGGATGGGTAGAGATCGTCGGCGTGGTGTTCCATATTTATGGTCAGTCGGGCATCTCGCCGATGGACAAGGTCGTACTTCACCACGCTCGTTTCTTGCTGCTATCCGAGCCGCCGCTGAAGACGCCGAGGCGCGTTATCCATCTCACCTCTTACCATTGCATTATGAGAGCATTAAATGCGGCGTGCAAAACGCATCAGGTATCAGGGTGTCGGAAATGGCAGAGGATTATCCCTGGGTAAAGAGCTTGATGAAGCCATTAGAAGGGTTGACTGTACCCTGTACATTTGATGTCATTCAGGAACGCTGGTGTGATGCTTTCGGAAGAGATCCGAAAACGATATCATTTACAGGATTACCTCCAGAGCATGTCGATGCGGAGTGGTATGGTATTCGTAAAGATCTTGAGTCCCTCGGTATTTTTGAGTCGATGAAAGATGGGCGGGTCAATATGCCTGATTTGTACCGTGTCGGTTTTTGTTTGGGTCGTCGCGGGGGAGTTAAGCCAGCAGAAAATACAAGGTATTAGATGTAGGTCGTGCTTTTTTCAGATTTAACGACTCAGTTCAAGAAAATCATGGCTAAAATTGAATTTCCGAGCTTACTGAAGCGGTTACTGGAAGAGAGCGATTTTCATGCACTTGTACGTGCACTTGCTGACCAGATTGGAACTATACTTTCGGACAATAAACTCCCATTTTTCCCCGATTACACCGATCATGGTATTGATCACGTCAACCGTGTGATGCAATTCGAGGTAGAGCTTGTGCCCAAGGCGGTTTGGGATGAGAGTAAAAATGACTCCGATCCGCGCTTGCTCTGCGCTGCCGATGCCGCAGTGATTATTGGTGCCACTCTTTTGCATGATATTGCCATGCACTTGCGTGAGGATGGATTCAGGGAACTCGTCAGTCCAGATTCCCGGTTTAAACCTCTCCCTTGGTTCAAAGATGCCCACGAAGGTCATGCCGCCGATCGCCCTTGGCATGAATTGTTGGAGGAGTATACTCGTGAAGCAAAGCGATTCTGCGAACGTGATTTGGCCGAAATTATTGGTGAGAAGGAGGCGCGTGCTTGGAAATTCGATCAACTTCCAGATGAACCCGGGCAATGGTCGAGAAACCATTACCTGATCGTTGGCGAGTTTATCCGTCGCCATCATGCACGGTTGGCTCATGAAATAGCGATCTATGGTTTTCCAGGGTTGCCAGTTGGCTCAGGTGAGCATCAGTTTCCGGCAATGGGTACCGGAGGCCATCATTTGGGACTGCTTGCGGATTTGATCGGCCTGACAGCACGATCGCACGGCATGAATCTCAGGACGTGCAAAGCTTATCTTGACTGGAAATATCCCGGGACGCCGAGACCCATGGGTACAGCAGTACTCTATCCCATGGCATTGCTGCGCGTTGCCGATTACTTTCAGATTGATCGGCAACGTGCTCCGGCTGTGCTTCTCCAGCTCAGAAATCCCCAAAGTCTCGTTTCAGTGCAGGAATGGCAGAAGCATCTCGCAGTACAACACATCGGTCCGGCGACTGACCCTCGTGGAAAAATGGTTACGGTTAGCGCAGATATTTGCCTGTCGTTGTATCTCCAACTTCAGGAACTCCTGCAAGAGATGCAAGCAGAAATGGATCATTCCACTGCTGTTTTGGATGAAGCTTATGGCACGAGAAACGACCTTGGGCTTGATCAGCTCAACCTTGCCATTCGGCGGGTTCACTCGAATTTACATGACACTGCTTTCCGCGACAATTTGCCATACGTACCAGAACGAACTGGATTTCGTGTAGACCCGAATCTGCTCACCTTGTTGGTTGAACCATTGTATGGCAAGCACCCAAGTGTAGGTGTTCGCGAGTTGATGCAAAATGCTGTTGACGCCGTATGCGAACTGGATGCATGGTCTAAAGCTCATGGTGTTGCTCTTGAATCGCTTGATCTGCCGGAACAGGAAGGTGATGTTCTTATTGATTTTATCGAAAAAGAAAACGGTTCATGGTTTCTTCGTGTTCAGGACAGAGGTATTGGCATGACCAGTGACACGATCAAGAACTACTTTTTGCGTGCTGGTGCATCGTTCCGCAACAGTGAGGAGTGGATGAAAGAGTTTGTCGGTGACGATGGTAAGCCGCGCGTGGCTCATGCCGGAAGGTTCGGAATTGGGGCTTTTGCCGTCTTTCTTCTTGGTACTTCTTTTCGGGTTTGGACACGTCATGCCAGTGAGGGCAACTCAAAGGGATACATGATTGAGGCATCTACTGACAGTCAGCTTATTGAGATACAGCGAGTTGATAACTTGCACATTGGCACAACGGTCGAGGTGGATATGACCGATGAACCAGTAAATGCTTTTGGATCAAAAGATGATGCCGATAAACTTTTCTTTGGTAGCGATATTTTTAGGAACACAGACTGGTTTTGTTGGAATTGGCCCGTCGTTGTACGACGTGTTGTGCGAGGGCTGAACATAGAAATATTGGAACAAAAATATGTAATGCCTGTTCGTAGAGTCGAGTTATCTCCTGAATGGTCTGAAATAAAACCACAAGGATTTGATGCGGTCTATTGGACGTTTGGTATTTCGCCACGTCTTTCGTGCAATGGCTTTAACTTAATAAACCCTTCATTTTACAGGTACTACGATATTGCGTATCAATGGCCTGAAAATATGCAACTGAAGGTACCTCCAAGTATTGCGGTTCTCGATAGTGCTGCCAAGTTGCCTCTTACAATCCAAAGGTATCAACTTTCACAGCAAACTGTTCCATTTATTGATGAGCTGTGCCGCGATGTCACGCTCTCTTTCATTGCATACTGTCTTGTTTGTGCACCAGCATCTTACGTCGAAGCACTCTCTTCAAGGCTGAAATATCCACTTTATCAATACAATCTCATTTGCACATATGATGAATACGATAATCCAATAGAGAAACCCGGTTGGCTTACTTCTGAGAGCTTGCTGGCATGGTGCATGACATCCAGAGAGATTGTGCCAACAGACCCGTGGCTTTACTCATTATTGAACGTAGAATCATGTGTTGTATACGGGGTTTTATCCTCTTCTGATAATTTGTCGCCTGTTTTGCGATCTATTGGGCAGTTGATGGCAAGAACAAATGGTGCCATGATGAGCTTATCAGGTCTGATAACCTTGTGGAAGGGCCAAGAAGGGAATGCCCAAAGGCCAGATCAGAAAGCGTTATTTACTCAAACCATGTTCGATGATCTTGCCCGCGAAGGTGTGGTGACTTTAGGTCATAACGTCCAAACTACTCGTGTGCTCATTTCTGCGGAAAATGAACTCTTTCCGTTGGATTTTATATTGCAAAAAATAAGTTGCTCGGGTTCTCGGACATGGTTTGAAGTTAAAAAAGGTACTCTTGACTCAAGTGTCTCTTTGGAAGCATTGCTTGGTGAAATGGAAACAAGTATTTCAGAGATAACAAATATGGTTCTGTATGTGGCAGAAATCAAAACACAACGTATTCCACATAATCCCGAGTCATTGATTGCAAAAATCTGGCACGAATGCCTCGGTGCAAGGGCAATTCCGTTTGACCCTGATGCACGGAATGCACTGATTGCTGATGGTTGCAAGCACCTTGAATTAAAACGTCATATTGAGTCATGGCAGGAAATGAGACGAACTGGCTCCAAATGGGTGTAGAGATAATAAATGAGTAAAGCATTTGTTGTATTTATTTTTTCATTTCAAATCTTTTTGCCAAAACCACTCAAACAGATATTCGCTTTGATTTTTGACAAATCAGGCTCTACGACAATAAACGACCACGCATTGATGACAGTGCATTCGTGAACAAAAATAGTGCTACTAACAGGAGAGCAATTCTATGAGATTTTTTAATAGAAAAAATACATCCGGCAGTGAGTCAGTCTTCGGCATGACTGATGTCGGGATGAAGCGAGAGGGCAATGAAGATGCATTTCTGCTGATTCCGGAAAAACATCTGTACATCGTTTCGGACGGCATGGGCGGCCATAATGCCGGTGAGGTTGCCAGTCAAACAGCGGTTGATGCGTTGCAGGTCTTTTTTGACTCCCATGCAATACAACCCATACCACCGGAATCAAGAGAGGAGGTCATGATCAATGCTGTTCATGAAGCCAACCGGCAGGTTTTTGAAAAAGGCCGTTCTGCACCGGAGTATTCCGGTATGGGGTGTACGTTAGTTGTAGCATTTATCGACAAAAGCACTCTCCATGTCTGCCATGTTGGAGATTCAAGGGTGTATGTGATTGACAAAAAAGAGATTATTCAAGTGTCAACGGATCATTCCGTGGTAATGGAACTGGTACAAGCTGGCCAAATGACCAAGGCAGAGGCCCGGCACAGTTATCTGAAGAACCAGCTTACTCAGGCACTTGGAACATCGCCCGTGGTAAGGCCAGAGTATATACAGCGAACGTTAAAGAAGGGTGACACCGTTCTTCTTTGCACGGACGGACTGTGGGATATGCTGTCCGACGAAGAGATATATACTATTGTCAAAAAAGGGGCGAAGCCTGAAGAGATATGCTCCAAGCTGATTAGCATGGCAAATGATGCCGGAGGTAATGACAACATTACCGTGGTGATTGCCACAATATCCGGTAACTGACAGGAACGGCCATGTCACTTCTCCATGATTTAAGAAATCTGTTCAAGCAGGATAAGCAACCTCCCGTTACAACGGTAAAGGCGAAATCTGAAATACCTGCGCCTGTTACCCCGGTTATCCCTAACCCACTCCACCAAGATATCCCTGATCAGGCCAAGTCGGCACCTGCAGGGGGCACGATTGTGCGTCAGGTTGTTGACGACCAACAGCCTTCACCGCCAGAAATTCTGGCTCAAATTGATTGGGCCGTTAAGAACGCAAAGACCTACAGAACCGGCGACTTGATTGAAAACCGTTATAAGGTTGAGGAAGTAATGTCCGGGGCGATGGGTTATGTCTATATCGGGCGGGATGCCCGGCAGCAAATCACGTTTGCCATCAAGCAACCAAAAGAAGCAATGCTTGCTGACCGCGATCTGTTCTCCCGCGTTCTGCAGGAGGCAGATTCCTGGACAGGTCTTGGTATGCATCCAAACATAGTATACTGCTACTTTGTGAAGCAGATTGAGGAGGTGCCTCATATTTTCATTGAGTATGTCGATGGCGGCAGCCTTGAAGAGTGGATAAGTGACCGCCGATGCGCTGATTACAAGGTCGGCCTTGATATGGCGATACAGTTCTGTCATGGTTTGGAACGAGCGCATGACCGAGGAATGATCCATCGTGACATCAAACCAAGAAATATTCTGGTAACCAAAGAGGGGCTGGTTAAAGTTACGGATTTTGGTATTGCCGGTGGAATCAAGGTTGGCGGAAAGGGCGGAGCCATATCAGGTGACCAGCAGGGCACCCGTATGGGAGCAATGATGGGAACACTTGCATACATGTCACCCGAGCAGTTCAAAGATCCGAGGCAGAAGAGTGCAGAAGCGCCTGAAGGCGTCTGGTATGAGTCAGATGTCTACAGTTTTGGTGTCTGCTTATGGGAAATGTTCTGCGGCAGGCGACCCCGTGAAATATCCATAGGAGTTACGGGCGACACACCCGATCCAAACAATTTAAGAAGGGATATCCCTGCCGGGCTGAGAACTCTTCTACTCAGTAGCGTTGATTTGGATAGAGAAAAGAGACCTCAGGACTTCAGCGAGCTAAGAGAGAAGTTGAATGGGATATACCGTTACCTCTACGGCAGCGATGCTCCGCATTACCAACTTGAACTGCATGACACAACAGCCGATGAACTGAATAATCAAGGATACTCCTATTACGAACTCGGGAAAAAAGAAGAAGCAAGGAAATGTTTTGAAGCTGCCGTAGAGGTAAACAACACGAATCCGCATCCGGGGGCACTATTTAATCTGCTGTTACTACAGTGGCGGGCCGGTGAGATAGACGACATGGAGGTTCTAAACAGAATCTGGAACCGTTTGAACAATCCAGCAGTCAGTAAGGAGAAGATTGCTGAATTGTTAGCCTTCATTCATGCCGAACGGTATAATCTTGAGTCAGCAAAAAAGGCATTGAAGGACTATGCCGGCAAGTATGAAGAGCTGTTTGGAGGAATAACGATACAAACAATGGGGCTGGTTCGCACCTTCAAGGGACATAATGACATCGTCAAATCCGTGAGTCTGAGTGCTGATGGCAGATATGCCTTATCGGGGAGTCATGACAAGACGCTCAAACTGTGGGAGGTGTCAACAGGGCAGTGCCTGCGCACCTTCGAAGGGCATAGTGACGATGTCAACTCTGTGTGTCTGAGCGCTGACGGGAGATATGCCTTGTCGGGTGGTGGCGATACGCTGAAACTGTGGGAGGTGTCGACAGGGCAGTGCCTGCGCACCTTCGAGAGGCATAGTAATGGTGTCAGGTCTGTGAGTTTTAGCGCTGATGGGAAATATGCCTTGTCGGGTGGTAGCATTAGTTTCTTATCGAGGGGTGATGACAAAACGCTGAAGCTGTGGGATGTGTCAACAGGCCAATGCTTGCGCACACTTAAGGGACATAATGACAGCGTCAAATCCGTGAGTTTGAGTGCGGATGGGAAATATGCCTTGTCGGGGAGTGATGACAAAACACTGAAACTGTGGGAGGTGTCGACAGGTCAATGCCTGCGCACCTTCGAGGGGCATAGTAATGGTGTCAGGTCTGTGAGTTTTAGCGCTGATGGCAGATATGCCTTGTCGGGTGGTAGCAATACGCTGAAACTGTGGGATGTGTCAACAGGGCAGTGCCTGCGCACCTTCTGCGGGCATAATCATTACGTCAACTCCGTAAGTCTGAGCGCTGATGGTAAATATGCCTTATCAGGGAGCTTTGATGAAACCCTGAAGCTGTGGAATATTAATATTAAAGCTCATTCCTATAAATCAGAATTACAGATCAGTGACTTTAAGGCATTCGAAGAGATCAAGGGGAAACAGGATGAATTGAGATTGTCCATTGAGGAAGCAGAACGTTTGATGAACAATGGAAACAACACCAAGGCTTTTGCAACGCTTTATCGTGCATGGGAAAGAGAAGATTTCAAGGATAATAAAGAACTGTTAACGGTATATCAGAAACTCTATGAGTTATCAAGTAGAAAGTTTTTTTCCTTTGCCTACCGAGCAAGCTTCTTCGAGGTCCATAAATATCGAGATGGAGCCGCATCAGTGAGTCTGAGTGCTGACGGGAGATATGCCATATCGGTGAGTCGGGACAACAGGCTGAAATTGTGGGATGTGTCGACAGGGCAGTGCCTGCAGTGCCTGCGCACCTTCGTGAGTTTAGAGAGCTTCCTCTCTGTGAGTCTGAGCGCTGACGGCAAATATGCTATATCGGCGGTGGGTGGTATGAACCTGTGGGAGGTGTCAACAGGGCAGTGCCTGCGCACCTTTGAGGGGCATAGCTCTTCAGTCACTTCTGTGTGTCTGAGCGCTGATGGGAGATATGCCTTATCGGGGAGTCAGGACAAGACGCTGAAGCTGTGGGAGGTGTCGACAGGGCAGTGCCTGCGCACCTTTGAGGGGCATAGCTCTTCAGTCACTTCTGTGTGTCTGAGCGCTGATGGGAGATATGCCTTGTCGGGTGGTGGCAATACGCTGAAACTGTGGGAGGTATCGACAGGGCAGTGTTTGGACACCATGGAGGAGCATAATGGTCCGGTCAACTCTGTGAGTTTTAGCGCTGATGGGAAGTATGTCCTATCGGGGAGTGATGACAAAACGCTGAAACTGTGGGATGTGTCTACAGGGTGGTGCTTACGCACCTTCAAAGGGCATAGTGAAAGAGTCACTTCAGTGTGTCTGAGCGCTGATGGGAAATCTGCCATATCCGGGAGTTGGGATAAAAAAGTGAAACTGTGGAACCTGTCGACAGGGCAGTGCCTGTACACCTTCGAGGGGAATAGTGGTGGTGTCACATCTGTGAGTCTGAGCGCTGATGGCAGATATGCTATCTCTGGAAGTCAGACCATCAAACTATGGAGCTTAATTTGGAAACTGGAGTTTGACTAACTGCTCTGCAATTGATCCTCATTGATATAGAATTACATGAAACTCAGCCTTGAAGTCATAAAAGGCCCGGAAACCGGCCGAAAGTTTGAATTCACTCAGCCGGACACCTTTATTGTCGGTCGGGGAGGGAAAGATAGGCCCGTTCACTTCAAATTATCTGACGATGACCCCTATGTATCAAGGCAACATTTCCTGCTGGAAATAGCGCCTCCGCGCATTTATTTCACCGATTACAGAAGTACCAATCCGCCCAGTATCAACGGTATTGAAGTGAAAGAGGCTGAGCTTTCTGACGGCGACGTCATAGAGGTTGGGTACACGCAGCTCAAAGTAGAGGTAGTTCCTGAGAGCCAATCGAAAAGCACCCAATTTCATTGCGACAGGTGCAAAAAAACCATTGCAATTGAGTTGATGGAGGGTGAAGCGCCCCCTGCCATTTGCGAGTCATGCGAAGAGGAAATTGAAGAAAACAATCGCAGGATATCCTCAAAGATAGCCTATACCGTCGCCTGTACCTGTGGAAAAGACCTTTCTGCTGTTGCAAACAGCGATGGACGGGCACATGAGCTCTCTGGTGCCGTTACCTATTACTGCGAGGTATGTCTCAAGGCAATGATGAGTGGAACTGATGCGGGCAAGCAGATCGATTGCTATACCGTCATAAAGAGTTTGGGGAAAGGCGGAATGGGAAAGGTTTATATGGTCCATCAGAAAGAGACCGGACGGATAATGGCCATGAAACAGTTGCTTGACCTGAAGAGTGAAGAGGTTATGAAGCGGTTCACGAGAGAGACGAAGTTCATGAAAGCATTTTCTCATCCCAACGTGGTTCGATTTATTGATAGTGGAACATCAGACGAGGGGCCGTATTTCATAATGGAACTGCTCTCAAAAGGGGATATTGATACCTTGATGGATTCCGCTACCGGGGTTATGACTCCTGCCCTTGCGGTTTCGCATAGTATCAATGCTCTCAAGGGGCTGGAATTTATTCATGCCAATCATATTGTTCATCGTGATATCAAACCGGCGAACATTCTTCTGCAAGAAAATTCGAAAGGGATTCTGATACCAAAAATCGCCGATTTTGGCATTGCCAAAAAATATTCAGATGCGGGCGGCTCCTTGATGACGCAGGCAAATATCGGGATGGGGACGATCATGTATATGTCACCCGAGCAGATAAAAGATACCAGAAGTGTAAGAGAACCCGCCGATATCTACTCAATGGGCGTTACGCTTTATTACCTCTTGACCGGAAAGTATCCCTATCATTTCCCTACGAACAGAGAGGTTGAAAAGTTCAGGAATGCAAACAAGTCAAAGGCTGATAACATGAAAGAAGCCCTGGAAATGATTATGCGGCTGGAAGATATGAAACACCCCCATGTGATCATCCTGACCCAGGAGCAGATACCGATACAAAAGCGGAACCCAAACATTTCGAACAAATTGGCCCGTGTGGTGCATAAGGCCATAAAAAAGGAAATTTCAGAACGCTATCAGACCGCAAGAGAGTTCAGGCTCGCGCTGGAACAGGTCGAGTAGACGGTGGCTATGCAGCTATTTGATTTCAAAATGTTATAACTATATAATATTACTATCAGTTAGCCGCAATATCTTTAAATAACGTTCATAAGAGATTATACTATGACAAGCCAGCAAAAAAACCCGTTTATCTTCTCACAAACTACATTTCTTGAATCAAAGAAATTTGTACTACCTCAAATACCTGTTGAAATAACAATTCAGCTCCATAAAGTTTCTGGTAAAGCAAACAGCGAGTACTTTATTTCGTCAAGTCATTTTTTGAAAACACCTTTGCCGTCGACAGCTCCTCTGGTTAATCAGTTTGATCAAACGATTGTATATCGTGCAGTAGATAATGAGAAAGCATTTGAAACGATAAAAAGATCGTTTTTTCATGCATACGAAGGAGCAAAGAACAGATGCTTGATGCCGGATAACAGTTGGCTTATTCCTAATAGTGAGTTTATGGAGTTCAATAATACAAAGGTGCAGTGAGCTACTTATGTCGTCATTATCTATCTCATCCAAAATAGCATTTCGCCTTGCTGGCGGTGAGGCCAAGGCACTTCAGCAAGAAAATATTGACAGCGAGCATTTGTTTCTCGGACTGTGCAAGCTTGAAGATATCCTCTCTATCGAAAAAAAAGCGATATCCGATATTGATGAAAATCAGTGGCAACAAGCACTGGTTGATGTGAAGGAGTTCAGGGATTCCCTTGCGCTGGTCTCTTTTGACCCAAAGCAGGCAAGGCGCCGACTGAGAAAAATATTACAGGAGTCAGGGGCAAGTAAAGAGGCGTTTTCCGGGCATCGAACTGAGCGTTGCCGAGACCTTTTTTCAATTGCCGGGAAGTTGGCCAAGCAATCCTCTTCTGCAGATATCCTGCCCAGGCATCTTTTGGTAGCTTGTTTAGGACAGAACTCCCAATCCCTGGACCGGTTATTCTTCGAGCTTTCTGTTGAAAAGGCCGGTTTGATAGATGCTATGGATGTGCCTGCAAAAAAAAATGATGATCGGGATGACGCGCCGAAAAATATTGGTGACGACCAGGAAAACCAGCCGAAGCCAAGTGAGAAAAGCAAAACTCCCATACTTGATAAATTTGGCAGAGACCTGACACAATTGGCCCGTGACGGAAAACTTGATCCTGCAATTGGCCGAACTGAAGAGATAAAGAGAATTGCCAGGATTCTCATACAGAAAAAAAAGAACAACCCCATTCTCATCGGAGAAGCAGGCGTTGGAAAAACTGCTGTTGTTGAGGGGTTTGCTTTGAAAATTGTTGAGGCGAGTGCGCCGAAGCAGATAAAGAATTTCAGAGTCATTGAACTCAATATGGGTGCTCTTGTTGCTGGTACCAAGTATCGGGGCGAATTTGAAGAACGGCTTGAGGGAGTGCTGAAAGAGGCATCGGCCGACCCGAACACCGTATTGTTCATTGACGAAATACATTCCCTGGTAGGTGCAGGTGGTTCCGGGGGTTCAACGGGTGCAGCCAATATCATGAAGCCCGCTCTTGCGAGAGGGGCAATCAAATGTATCGGGGCAACCACTACGGCTGAGTATCGCCAGTATATTGAAAAAGATTCAGCTCTTGAGAGAAGGTTTCAAGTGATCTGGGTGGATGAACCGACGAAAGATGAGGCTATACAAATGTTGAAGGGCCTCCGGATGAAATTTGAAGAGCATCATGGAATAAAAATTCCCGATGCTATGCTTGAAAAGGCTGTAGAACTTTCAATGCGCTATCTCACTGATTTCAGACTGCCAGACAAGGCAATAGATATTCTTGATCAGGCATGTGCCCGGGTTATGTTAAAAACATTTTCTCCCGGAACTGCCTCTGCCAAAGCGATTGATGAACTGACGATCGATGATATCGCTCAAGTTATTTCAGAAAGGTGCAGAATTCCCCTTGAACAACTGACTCTTGCCGATACGGAGAGGTTGCTGAAAATAGAAGATTATCTGAAACAAAGGGTGATAGGACAGGGTCAAGCTGTTCTTGAAGTGGCAAAGACGATCAGGTCAGCAAAAGCAGGGTTAAAAGACCCTAACAAGCCAATCGTGTTTTTCTTTGTTGGCTCTACTGGAACAGGCAAGACTGAGCTTGCAAAAGCTCTTGCAGAATTTCTGTTTCATGATCCAAGCCGCCTGATCAGTATCGATATGACAGAATATCAGGAGAAAGGATCAGTTGCTAAATTGATTGGTTCACCACCTGGATATATCGGGTATGAAGAAGAAGGGCAATTGACAGGGAAGATAAGATCAAACCCCTACTCCGTGATCCTTTTCGACGAGGTTGAAAAAGCGCATCCTGATGTCTTTGATATTTTTCTTCAGATATTCGACGAAGGACGATTGACTGACGGCCACGGTCGGCGTGTCAACTTCTCTGAATCGGTCATTATTCTTACCTCAAACCTCGGAAGCAACATCACTCCTTCAGACAAGGTAAAGGCTCACATGGGCTTCAATCTTGACAAGAACCGTTCAGATGAAAAGATGGTTGGATTTGAACCGAACACAGAAAAAAATACAGAAAAGTGGGATGCGTATGAGTCGCAAATTCAGAAAGCGATTGTTACTGCTTTCAGGCCTGAGTTTTTGAACCGAATTCAAAAGAAAATTACGTTTTATCCTCTTGGCCGAGAGACAGTAAAACAAATCATTACCATAAAGATTTTGCCGGATCTGAACAAACGATTAACTCCTAAAGGTATAAGGGTAGAACTGTCGGATGATGTCTTGAATTTTCTGCTGCAAAAGGGATACAGCGAGCCATTAGGAGCAAGAGAGATGCAGCGTGTTTTTGATCAATATGTATCTGAACCATTATCTCAGAAGATACTCACGGGAGAAGTCGTCAGAGGTCAAACAGTAATGATAACCGCAGATGACAACGGGGTTCAGTTTGGGACTGATTAGTTCGGATAATCAATGTTTCGTTAGATCTTTCATTACCAGAAATACAATATTTCGCCATGAATACATTATTTGAAATAAAATTCTTTAATGCAGTTGATCATAATGAACTGCAGGAGGTTAGAGCCATGCTGTCTACAGGTGGTGATGTAAATACAGTGTTGGTACTCGGTGGGTGGACAGCATTGCACTGTTCAGTAGACAGAGGGTATAAGGAAATGGTGCGATTGCTGCTTGCATTCAATGCCAACGTCAATGCAAAGACTATAAATGGCCAAACTCCATTACACATAGCCGAGATGAAGGGTTATACAGATATAGCGGAATTATTGCACTAACGTGGTTGGACTTTAAAAACAGATTCGTTCTAAGCGCGCATCAGAAATTGATTCCGTAGTAAAACAATTCACATCACTCAATTTGTCATACGAATACATCTTGAGATTACGGCATGACTTGTTATTGGCCGCTTATCAACTCAGCAGTTTTAAATTCAATCATTTAATTTATTGAATACTGAATATCATGGCTTTCTATTGTTTATTTGAAATCCTTTTTAAGTTAATCCCTGTTATCATTTCTGCCACTGTAGCAATGGTAGCATATTTACAATATCGAACACAAAGAAATCAGCTTAAACTTGATTTGTATAATCGCCGTTTTGCAGTATATGAAAAAACAATAAATTATTATTCTTTGGTAATAAATTTCTGTAAAGGTATTGAAAGGTTATTGGATGGAAATTTATCAAATGACAAGGCAGCACTGATTGAATATTTAAAAACGCTTTGGAATAATCGAATACAGGAAGTAGAGACTGAATTTATTAAATCTTTTCGAGAGTCTGTTTTTTTATTTGGAAATAAATCATTAGTCTACTATGAGTTGTCTGAATTTCAAAATAAAGTAAATAATTTCGTTGATTATGAAATAAAAAAGCAAGTTGATATTAGATTAAATCAAGATGTAGTTTTTGATAGCAATAAAGGGTATGCCACAAAAGGCCCTGAGTTAAATAAAGTAATTCAAAAAAATATGGAATCAATAGAAATTGCAATGAAAAAATGGTTGGACTTTAAAAAAATAAGCGCACATTAGAAATTGATTCCGTAGTAAAATAAGGTATGACACTCTACAGACCTATGTTTCTAACTTGAGACTACGGAGTAACTTGTTATTGACCGCTTATAGAATATTGGCTCTTTAGGGCTTTTAGTTGAATAACATTAAATCCTGAGTTAAGTTTTGAAGGTAAAAGATTAGATGTTATAGGATTTAAATTTTGCTTAAGATGCCCTAATATTTTCTTGGATTTATGCAACTCGACGGCCAGTGTGGCTGGGAGATGATTGCAATGGGTTTGAAGATTTGAATATTATAAAGCAGTTACATTACTTTTGACCTAAACCATGAGATCTGAAATTGATCAAATTATAAAACATATCGAAGCAGGAGAATATACTTCAGCAAGACTGGGTTTAAAGGAAAGAATGCAAGACATGCAAGAGATGCCCGAGGACATGATGCTGACTCAAGCTTATTCTTTTATCCATGCAGCAGAAGTTAAGAGCCCGGAGCCAATAAAAGGGTTTTATCAAAGGCTTGCGCTGTTGCAGTTTAGAGCCTGGATGAGGCAATCTGGTGCAGAGGAGGAAATCCGTATGTTACAAGAAATAGCTATTTTGGTATCAAATTCATTAAATAATATAAAAGTCAAAGGTTTGTCTGGGAAGGAGATATCGTTTATGTTTTGCCCGATTCCTGCCGGCACGTTCCTTATGAAATCGAACGAAGTCAAGATTGATCAGGGTTTCTATCTGGGAACGTACCCGGTTACCCAGGAGCAGTGGGAAGCGGTCATGGGTAACAACCCAAGTCGTTTCAAGGGAGAGAGTTTACCGGTAGAAACCGTTTCCTGGGATGATTGCCAGATCTTCATACAAAAGCTCAATACTCTCTCAGGTAAACATACCTTCCGCTTGCCGACTGAGGAAGAATGGGAATATGCCTGCCGGGCAGGTTCTATTCCATTAAACTGGTGGGGCGTTCATGCAGGACAATTGGCAGAATGGGAATGGTATGATTGTAACTCTGGCCAAACGACCTATCCGGTCGGGCACAATGGCAATGGGTGGGGGTTGGATGATATGACCGGTAATGTATGGGAGTGGACGGATAGTTTGTATAAGCGCGCATCAGAAATTGATTCCGTAGTAAAACAATTCACATCACTCAATTTGTCATACGAATACATCTTGAGATTACGGCATGACTTGTTATTGGCCGCTTAACAGTTCTAACCATGTGATTCGTGGCGGGCGCTGGAGCAATCTCACTACGGATTGTTGTTATGCTTATCGTGGCTACAGTGCCCCCGGCAACCGACTCGAAACCATTGGCTTCCGCTTGCTTTTGGTCCAGTAGTCAGATAGCAACTCATGTCGCCTTTACTTTTGAGCGCGAGGGCTGTACCAGCTTTTGGGTGTGTGGCAGCGAGGAACGCAAGGTAGCCAGTGAGCCAGATGGAGCGCTTCGCCTGCACCGTATCACACGTCAACTTCAGTCTCCAAATTTTTATGAAACCTATTGCCAACGACCAGAACCAGCCGTATATCATAAAAGTAAATGGTTCGTTTGGGAAGGAAACGTCGTTCGAGTTTTGCCCGATTCCTACCGGCACGTTCCTTATGAATTCGAACGAAGTCAAGATTGATCAGGATTTTTATCTGGGAACGTACCCGGTTACCCAGCAGCAATGGGAGGCCATCATGGGATATAATCCAAGTCGTTTCAAGGGAGAGAGTTTACCGGTAGAAAGCGTTTCCTGGGATGATTGCCAGTTCTTCTTACAAAAGCTCAATACGCTCTCAGGTAAACATACCTTCCGCTTGCCGACTGACGAAGAATGGGAATATGCCTGCCGGGCAGGCTCAGTTCCATTAAACTGGTATAGCCCTAAAGAAAACCAATTGGAAGAATGGGAGTGGTATGATTGTAACTCTGGCCAAATGACCTATCCGGTCGGGAAAAATTGCAATGGTTGGGGGTTGTATGATATGAAAGATAATGTATGGGAGTGGACGGATAGTTGGTATAACAGTTCTAACTATGTGATTCGTGGCGGTCGTTGGAGCAACATCACCAAGAACTGTGGTTTGGCTTTTCGTGGCTACAGCGCCCCCGACAACCGACTCGAAACCATTGGCTTCCGCTTGGTTTTAGTCCCGTAGTCTATTGGCAGCTCATGCTGGCTTTGCTTTTAAACGAGAGGGCAGTTCAAAAATCTTGGTGAGCGACGGTGAGGGAGATAGCGCCGTTCGCCAAAATGTTCAGGTAATCACCGACAACAGAAACGACCACCTGCGGTGGTCCACCGTTTGAATAAATCATTAGATCTTCTTTTAATGGATACTTTGCATGATTTATTTCAGGAGTTTTTTGATTCTAATAAATGGAACTATTATGATGGTGATTTCAATAATCCATTTGTAGATAACGATTATGATGGCTTTACTCGTAAGTATGTTGAGTGCTCTGGTAAAGGGGATTCGAATCCATTGATGGGATGTCTTACCCGAGTCAAATCAAAAGGACATGTTTGCTCTGTGTTTTTTATGGGCTTATTGCTTTATTATAAATGCAAGGAAATTCGCGAATCAATTGATCGTAAACTATTTTATTATAAGAAACAAAACCCAGGAATAAATTTGTCTTTCGAGTTTTATTGGTTTTTAATTTCATTATTCCATGACTCTGGATACATTTTTGAAGAAGATAATAAGTATGACTCTGTGATTGATTTTAAAAATGATTTTAAAATTAAATATAATCTAAAAAAGTATAGTGGTGTACCAGTAAATATAGCCAAAAGTTGGCAGCGTTATTATAATTATAAAAAGAAGCATTGCCTAGATACTAATTACAGAAGGCCTGATCATGGAATTCTTGCAGGACTAATGCTTTATGATTATTTAAATAAAACATTTGAATATATTAAAACAATTGGAATTGATAATGGCCATGGTATATATAGTTATAATCGACTGAATTGGTCAAAAAAATTATTAAATATTTATAATCTCTGCTCATGGACAATACTTGCGCATAATATTTTTTATTGTCACAGCATAAAAGATTCTTCCACCATAAATGCGCTGTACAAAGATCATAAAATATCAGAACTTATTATTAGCGAGCCCATAATAATACGTGAAAAGCACCCGCTTTTATTTTTATTGTGCTTGGTTGATACGATTGACCCATCAAAAAAAATGTTAATTTCAATGCATATAAAATGGATTTTCTTGACAATAAATTTGTTGTAAATTTTAATGGATTACATCGGGATAATACTATTAAAAAACTTTCTGATTGGTTGAAGATTGATTATGCCTATGATCCATTACAAAATAATGGAACTTTTACTTTTATATAGGGGCACCTCAGAATTTGGATTTTAAAGCCCGGTAAGCATTTTTATCGTAATAAATTTTTTTATATAAAAGCTTATCTAAGCTGTCAAAGCACATTTAAATCACTATAGGATATATTCCCCGAAGCTCTGCTGCGTGGTAGTTAATTTAATTACTTGACGCAATATTACTCAACCGTGATGTAAGGCAGCAGCACCTGAAAATATGATAAGAGAGTCTGATGTTTTATAAAATATCTTGTAAATCGTAAACAATTATATTAAAATAAGTTGTGTATAAAATAATTCTCTTAGGGACGCAGTCATTATAAAAATACCGTTTTAGGTTTGATGCTTATATCCCACCACTGTAGATCTTTTGATCGCTTCAGTCTTTTTTCAAGATTCTTTTTTTCCTTGCCACAGAGCTTTATGCCCTTTTGGTATACCGTATCGAGGAGCATTACTGTTGGCGATATTCCCCGCCAAGCAAAGTTGCTGGCACGATTGATAACCGTTGTCACACTCTCAAGGAGATAACCATTCCATGATTTTTCCAACCCAGCCCAGTAGCGTTCAATACTGTTATATTTGCTGTGATAGGGTGGATAATAGATCAATTGAATGTCCAGTCCAGTCATATCAGCAAACGCGGTCATCCGGTACAGAAATTGACTCCGATGCCCATTGCATTCCGGACCGTTATCCATATTAATGACCAACTGTTTGAGGTTAGAAAGTGAGGACTTCCTCTCTTTCCACCACAACTCAAGTCCATCAACCAGAAAGTCACTGGTCTTGTTGCTACTACCAAAAAACAAGAATGATTTGCCGCTAACAGGTTCAAGAATACCGCCAGGAACCAACTTTTCTCTGGGTCGCATATCATGATCCCATGCCTCGACAGCCTGGGGTCCACGAGACTTTCCGCCTCGAGAATATTGCCCGACAAGTACTGTCGCTTTCGTATCAATACTTAATCGTAATGTTTCAGGAACCTCATCTGCCAACGTGTTCATTTTCCAGACATTGTTGAAGATGGCATCTGTTTCTGCTGTTTTTTTTCAACCTTGGTTTTCTGAACCGTCCGTAATCGGTACTTCTGCCGGTTCAAAATATTGGATATGGTTCGAACTGCAGGCAGTGATTCTTCCGGCCACCCTTCGGCAAGAAGCGCATTATAGACTGATTGGGCTGTCATGTTCGTATAGAGCAATGTTGTTCTTAAGCGTGGTTCTGCCTGACTATGGGGTTCCATTATTTTCCGAATGGATGCAAGCAACTCAGGATGCTTCTCTTCTGATTTTGGTTTGTGTCGTTCTGACAAATCGTTGACACAGACTATCCCACTTTCAAATTCCTTTATGCCTAATGCCACCGCTGAGCGACTCCAGCCAAATTCATTTTCGGCAACCCGTGGCTTACCGTCCAATATGGTCAGCACAACATCTCCCATTGCTTGGCGCCGAACTGGCCACGGAATTAATGTAACCAGTCGAGTAATCAGCCCTGCTATCTCAGGAGTTATGCCGTTTCGGTTCAGTATAGATGTCTTCATATGCAAGTTCTCCAGTTTTTACGTTGCAGTATGAAGATATTATAATGGGTAGATCAGTATTTTCCAAGTCCCTAACTCCAATTAATAAAGGAAGATATGCAATTTTCATACCAGACTTTTTGAACGCATAAAGATAAAATGATAACCACAATATTTATAAGCAGTTAGCGCCTCAGAAATATCGTTTGACCATTTCACTTATATCATTTCGATTAAAACCATAAACTTGAGTGTGTTTTATAATGATATCTATCGCCTCAAAATGAGACTATGTGTCTTTGTATGGTGTGGTAATATCAACAATCCTTCTGGTGTTGGTTGTGAATAAATATGGGTTGCTGACTGGCTAACGACAGCGGACTGACGAAGATAAGATCAAACCAGTTGAGCAACGGGACGACCTGAATAGGGTAATCATCAATTGCAACAAATATAACGGCTACTGGAGGGCTTTAGCATTACAATTGGTTGTGCGGCTGGTCAGTGCTGAATAAAATTCGTTCTTTTACAACGTTTTATTCAGCACTGAGTTCTCCTAAAGCTTTTAGTTACGGGCTGCCCTTTGCAGTACATACTCGTTATTCACAGGCGGTGGCGCCTCTGCTACTTGAGGCGCAGGGGCGCTTGGAGGTATTACCTGTGGAGGAGTTGGTGGGGTAGGAGTAACAGAAGGAATAAATGGAAAGTTATTCGATCCATTGCCTTGAGAAACTGCCTGCGCATGGGGAAACGCAAAAAAGGATGAGAATAAACCAATAAGTAGAGCGCGAGCTATGAGGTTACTAATCTTTTTGTACATAGTATTGTGTTATTTATAACGTTATTCCTGTTCCAACTCCAATCATGAAACGCACTCCATCTCCAGAGAAACCTGTAAGGTCTAATGCTCCTGCAGAGATGGCGAGCGGAATTTTGTCGATGTAGAATGTTTTTGAAACACCAGTGTTTAAATTTATGCCATTCCAGTCTGCAATGGCGTTAAATGAATTAAACAGCTCATACGCAACATTTCCGAAAACATAGGTACCAGTCGCCCCTTTCCCTGAATTAAAATCAAACTGACTTTTTTCGCTGTATTCTCCCTTACCTACCCCTATACTGTAATGAAGCCGTGTTGTCCCATTTGCTCTATTGATGAAAGGGGCAGCAAGAATTCCCTGACTGTAGACAATATAGTAGCTTGGAACTGAATCGGTTCCAGAACTGAGCATAATATTTTGAGCACCCACAGCAATAGCACTCGCTGAGCTAAGATTACGATGAAGCTGGAAAGACAAGCCATAAAGTCCAAACATGGTAAGGTCATTGACTATAAAAACACTTTGCAAGCCTACAAACTCTACAGGGTTCCCAATACCTATCCCAAAGCAAGCCGCGCCATCCCCAACATGATCCGCAAAAGCGGGTCCATGAAAATAGGCTGCACGAGAAGCAACGCCGACACCGGCAAAGAATGATCCATATGCACTACCCCAAGCTACAGGAGTTGTAAGGGATTTGCCATTGCTATTAGGCGTAATACCAAAGGTTGAAACGGGAGTGTTTCGCTGGACATCGCCAGCACCTAAGGAAACTGGAAGCTCCGCATAAAGATCCCCAGATGCCAGAGTAACTATCCCTGTAATTACAGCGATAAAATATCTCTTTATCAGGTTCATAGCTCTTCAATTTTAACTACTTTATACATCGCAAGTGTAAGAATAAATTTGTACAGTCTAAATCTTTTGTATCCTTCTACAGTTTACAAATTTTTTTAATGATTATAATATTACAAAATGGTAAAATTTAAAAGCGGGGGGATAGGACCTAACTTATAGT
>Ga0209083_1001114_pt1 | contig 32601 bp, 33 predicted proteins | sample AM7aDNAmetaG_FD_184132 | JGI IMG/M metagenome (GOLD analysis project Ga0209083, IMG submission 184132) | Freshwater microbial communities from Finland to study Microbial Dark Matter (Phase II) - AM7a DNA metaG (SPAdes) (version 3) | ecosystem: Environmental > Aquatic > Freshwater > Lake ... | reverse complement strand
CTCCTGAACGGGCTCCTGAACGGGCTCCTGAACGGGCTCCTGAACGGGCTCCTGAACGGGCTCCTGAACGGGCTCCTGAACGGGCTCCTGAACGGGCTCCTGAACGGGCTCCTGAACCTCCTGTATTAAGGGAAAGTCCCGAACCGGTCCAATTGCCTCAAGGAAATCATATTTCGTTAAACAGCCTTAATAACGGAACCGTTATGAAGTTTTCGGGCAGGAGGGAAGCGAGCTATCAGGCAAGACCGAAAAAAGAAGTCCAAGTCGATGAGTTGAAAAAAGTCTTGGAAGAAGCGTTAAAAGACAAACCCGGCGAGCAAAAATAAAATTTTCTAATAAAAAAGCCATAAAATGAGAACTTTAAAAGATTTTGATTTTGAAAACAAAAAAACGCTCGTGAGATGTGATTTTAACGTTGGCATAGACGACAAAGGAAAAATAACCGATGATTTTCGGATAATAAAATCGGTTCCAACGATCAAATATCTTCTGGAAAAGAAAGCGATAGTGATCCTTATGAGTCATTTGGAGAAAAAGGAAAAATTGGTGAGCCTTAAGGTGGTAGCCGAACGGCTTGAGAATATTCTTGGCCAGAAAGTGAAGTTCGTCCAAAGTTGCGTCGGCTCGGCGGCGTTAAAGGAAACCCGGAAATTAAAGCCTGGTGAAATCGCGCTTTTGGAGAATTTAAGGTTCGAAAAGGGGGAGAAGGCGAATGACGAAAAGTTCGCCAAGGAATTGGCGCAACTGGGCGAAGTCTATGTTGACGAAGCTTTTGCCTGTTCGCACCGCGCTCACGCGTCGATAGTCGGCGTGCCCAAATTCTTGCCTTCATACGCGGGATTATTGATGGAATCGGAGGTTGCCAACCTTTCCCGAATATTGAAAAACCCGGAGCATCCGTTCATCGTTATTGTCGGAGGAACAAAAGTTGAAACGAAAATAAAAACAATTTTGAATATTTCCCGGCTTGCCGACCACATTCTGTTTGGTTCCAAGATTGGGGAGATAATTTTGATTCAAAAGCAGATCATGCTGGGACGCGATCTTAGGGTCAAGGAAAAAATGGTGGAAAAGATCGATCTTACCAATCCCAAGATCCACCTTCCGGTGGATGGAGTGATGGCTTTAAAGGACTTAAGTGAAGGTTATCTGAGGAAAGCAGCGATCGGCGCGATAAGAATCGAAGAAGAGGTCTATGACATCGGTCCTGAAACCGTCAAAGTGTTCAAAGAAATAATCAAAACCGCCAAAACCATTTTTTTTAACGGTCCGATGGGTATGTTCGAAAACCACGAATTCATTAATGGGACCAAAGAGATATTGGGCGCGATCGCCAAGAACCGCGGCGCGTTCAAGGTGGCTGGCGGCGGAGAGACGATCGAGGCCATCAACAAGTTCGGGGTAGCGGAGAATTTTGATTTTCTGTCTACCGGAGGAGGGGCGATGCTGGAATTTTTATCCGGCGATGAATTGCCCGGGGTCGAAGCTTTGAAATGAGGATTCCGGTAGGTTTATCTTTAAAGTGTTTTGTATCAGGTGGCTCGCGCGGGAAAATATTAACGCCATGGCGAAAAAAATACTGAAATGACGGAAAAAATCGAAATCAAAAATATAAGTGAAGCCGCGCGAAGGATATTGCAAGCGGTCGAAAAAAAGGAAAAGATCATTGTTTACGGGGATGCCGATCTGGACGGGGTTACCGCGGTCATAATTTGCAAGGAAAGCATTGAAAATTTGGGAGGCAAAGTAGCCGCCCTTTATTTTCCGGACAGAGAAATCGAGGGGTACGGGATAAACAAGACGGCGCTGAGAAATTTGGAGAAATACGCCCCGGCCTTGATTCTTGCCGTCGATTTGGGCATTGGCAACTTCGAAGAAATAAAAATAGCCAAGAAACTGGGTTTTAGCGTTGTTGTTGTCGATCACCACGAAATACTGGACGGTCTTCCGGAAGCGGACGTCATTGTCGATCCTAAACAACCGGATGATCCATATCCTTTCAAATTCCTCTGTGCCGCCGGGCTTTGTTTTCGGCTGGCCGAAAAACTGTTTAACCGCCAGATGAGCAAAAATTTGCGGGAAAGTTTTGCCGAACTGGCTGCTTTGGCCACTTTGGCCGATATGATGCCCCGGGAATTCGAGAATATCGATATCATCGAGGAAGGTTTGCGGACGATCGATAATTCCTTCCGCCCCGGCTTGAGAACTTTTTTTAAAACCGATGTTTTAAATCTTGAATCGGATAATTTCAACCGTCGGATCTCAAAAATAATATCGGTTTTGAACGTTCGCGATATGAAGGAAGGGATACCGGCTGCGTACAAGCTGTTATGCGCCGAATCCGCGTCAAGCGCCCAGGAATTGATCAGGGAATTCCTGATAATCAATCGGGAAAGACGCGACAAGATCAGGGTAGTAACCGAAGAGATAGAAATGAACATCGCGGAAAAAAAAGAACCGATCATTTTTGAAGGAGCGCGCGATTGGGAGCTTAATTTAATGGGCACGGTAGCTTCCATCATCTGCCAAAAATACGGCAAACCAACTTTCGTCTATAAAACTTTGGAGCAAGAAAGCCAGGGTACCGTCCGAAGCACCGAAGAGATAAACAGCGTGGCTCTGATGAGGAACTGCAAGGACTTGCTCATGACTTACGGCGGCCATCCCAAGGCCTCGGGCTTCCGTGTCAAAAACGAAAACCTTGAAAAATTCAAAGCCTGTTTAATAAAAAATTTACCGCAGTCTAAATGACTATGAAAATTAAATCCTATTTAATCGCATTTGTTTTAGCGGTCATTTTTATTGCGCTCGGAGGGTTTATTGTTTGTTTTGGTTTCCAGGAGAATGCCTCGATGTTTTCGATGGTACCGTCTAATTATTGGGACGCGCCTCAATCCTATAGTCCGGAAGGAATGGATTCGTATGTCAATAACATGGAAAACGGCTATTTCGTCAGAAGTCTTCCAACGTACGGTATAATGTTTGGCGTTCCGATTTTTTTGCTGGGATTAACATGTTTATGGCTTGGTTTTGTCTTGCGAGGTCTGGAGAAAAGGATGAAAAAACTGGAAGAGGGGAAAAACAATGTTTAACCCGATATTGACAGAAGTCCTATAAGTCGGTTAAAATATATAGGCAAAAAACCAAGCAGGTTAGGCAATCGCTCCTCATAGATTTTGGTTTATGGGGGGAGGAAAGTCCGAACACCCTCCCGGGGCGAAAGCCAAGGGATAAAAAAGTAGAGGGTAATACCCTTCGTCCGCAAGGATCGAGGTGCGAACAGAGACGCTCTGAGGCGAAAGCCGAAGAGATCCCGAACCGCAAGGTTTGGGATAGATTCATAGAAATATGGATTGTGAAACGGCTAAATCCTTACTGGGCGCAAGAGCAACCCGCCCAAATTTTTGTTCTTAACGTAACTTTAGGAACAAAAATTTGGGCGGGAAAAAGTAGCTCGCTTGAGCCCCGCGAGTAATTGCGGGGCCAGACAAATGATTGCCTCGTTCCGCATTTTTGCGGAACCAGACAGAATTCGGCTTATTACCTGCTTGGTTTTTTGTTGTTTTAAGACCATTTTTCATATCGTTATGTTCGAAAAGATCACGAACTCGAAGATATTAAATTTCCAGACTAAAAAGGTAACTTTTTCGGCCATAATTCTCGCGTTTTCGACGGTAGCCAGCGGGTTGCTTGGTTTCTTGCGCGATGGTCTTTTGAGCGGAAAATTTGGAGCGAGCCCGGAGCTTGATTCTTATTTTGCCGCTTTCCGAATACCCGATTTTATTTACGGTGTGTTGGTGTACGGCGGAATTACCGTGGTTTTTTTGCCTTTTTTCGCCGAGCAATACGCCAAAGGAAAGGACAAGGTTTGGGAATTCGCCAATAACGTCCTGAATGTTTTTTTAGCCTTCGTTATTGTGATCGCTACTGTTTGCCTGGTTTTCGCTCCGGCTTTGGTAAGGATTATGGCGCCGGGATTTTCCGGAGAGCAGCTTGATCAAACGATTTTTTTAACGCGCGTTATGTTAATTAGCCCGATCCTTTTTGGCGTTTCATCGGTTCTTTCGGGTATTCTGCAGTATTTCAACCGCTTTTTGGCTTACGGGATCGCCCCGCTTTTATATAATCTGGGAATAATCGCCGGTATCGTTTTTCTTACGCCGCTTTTCGGTATTGCGGGAGTGGCTTACGGGGTGGTTTTGGGCGCTTTTTTCTATTGCCTGGTCCAGCTTCCGGCGGCGGTGAACGCCGGTTTTAAATACCGTTTTGTTTTTCGTCCCCTCGATCCAATATTTACGAAGGCCTTTTTTTTGATGTTGCCGCGGGTTTTCAGCGTGGCCGCGATTCAATTGGAATATGTTGTTAATTTGTTCATAGCTTCGAGGTTGGCCGCCGGATCGGTCACGATTTTTAATTTTACCAACAATATCTATATTCTGCCGGTAAGCGCGATCGGGGTTTCATTCGCGATGGCGGCTTTTCCCGTTTTTTCCAAGTTGTTCGCTGAATCGAATTTTTCCGAGCTTGGCCGCAAATTTTCTTCAACCTTCCGGCAAGTGGCTTTTATTGTGATTCCTTCCAGTTTTTTGATGTGGTTATTGCGCGACTCGATTATCGGTTTCATTTATCTCCACGGCCGTTTTTCCTCCGAGGCGGCTCTTTTGATGTCGGCTTCAGTGGCGATAATGTGCGTGGTAATTTTATTCTATTCTGAGATCCAGGTGATCTACCGGATGTTTTTTTCTCTAAAAGATACGATCACGCCAACGGTGATTACCGCCATTAGCGTGATCGCGACCGTTTTTTTAAGTTTCTTATTTGTTGATTTGGCGGGACAGAATCCCTTGGAAGGCATCTTAAAGGATTTGTTTGGCTTTAATCAACTTCAAGACATCAGAATAATCGGCTTGTCCCTGGCTTTCGCTTTGGCTATTTTTTTCCAGTTTTTGCTGGCCTTTTTTTTCTTGACGAGAAGGGACAATCGGCTTGTTCCGGCCAAAGAAATCGCGTTGTCGACCGTAAAATCGATCCTCGCCGGGATCGTGATGGCTGTTGCTGTTTATTCGGCGCATGCTAAGATATTTTTTAGCCAGCCATTTTTTGATCTAGCGGTTTACGGTGTTTTCGGCGCCGTAATTTATCTGGCCATCGCCACGATACTGCGTTGCCGGGAAATGGAGGTGCTCAAGGAGACGGTCTATAGTTTTCTGAAAAGATTACGGCAGACCTAATCAATGGAAAATCAAATCGACCAGTCGAAAATAAGGAATTTTGTCATTATCAGCCATGTTGACCATGGCAAATCGACCTTAGCCGACCGTTTTTTGGAAATCACCGGAACCATTGCCAAGGATAAGATCGGCGCCCAGTATTTGGATATGATGGATTTGGAAAAGGAGCGGGGGATAACTATCAAGCTTCAGCCGGTCCGTATGGAATACAAGGGTTATATTTTAAACTTGATCGATACCCCCGGCCACGTTGATTTCGGATACGAGGTTTCCCGCAGTTTATTGGCGGTCGAGGGCGCCATTCTTTTGGTGGATGTGGTCCAGGGAATCCAGGCGCAAACGCTGGCGAACCTTGATCTCGCCAAAAAACAAGGCTTGGTCATTATTCCGGCCATCAACAAGATAGATCTTGACTATGCCGATCTGCCTAAGGCCAAAAAGGAGCTGGCCGATCTCTTAGGGGTGGCCAATGAAGAAATCTTTGAGATTTCGGCCCGAAAAGGAACGAATACGGAAAAATTGCTCGAAGCCGTCATCAAAAAAGTGCCCGCGCCCTCGGGCGATCCGGAAAAACTATTGCGCGCGCTGGTTTTTGATTCCAAATACGACAGTTACCAAGGGGTGATCGCTTTTACGCGCATCGTGGATGGATCGGCCAAAATTAACGACAAACTATATCTTATCCAGAACAAAGCGGAGGGTTTGGTCAAGGAAACGGGTTATTTTATACCGCAACTGAAAAAATCGGACCATGTTTCCGCCGGGGAGATCGGATATATCGCGACCGGCATTAAAGATCCGGAAAAAGTGAGAGTTGGCGAAACTATCACGCTGGCTTCCGCTTGGAACGAAAAGACCAAGGTTTTGAGCGTTGAACCTTTGCCGGGATACGCGGAGCCAAAGCCCATGATTTTTGCTTCGGTTTATCCGGAAAATCCCGATGATTTCGATTTTTTGAAAGTAGCGTTGTCCAAATTGAAACTGAACGACGCGGCCTTTTTTTTCGAGCCGGAGATGAAAGAATTTTTGGGACGGGGTTTCCGTTGCGGATTTTTGGGTACTTTACACGCCGAGATCGTGAGTGAACGGTTGTTCCGGGAATTTTCGCTTAATTTGATCATTTCCCATCCGTCGGTCGTTTATAAGATAATCGATACCAGGGGAAAAGAGCGCGTGATCTATACCACCAGTGATTGGCCCAATCCCGCCGAGATCAAAGATACTTTCGAACCCTGGGTGCGTTTGGAAATCGTAACACCTCTTGATTATATGGGTCCGATCTCCGATCTTATGAAAGAATATAAGGGCGAATACATAAATACCGATTATTTCGGGACGGAAAAGCTGCTTTTGATCTACGAAATACCTATGAGGAAAGTGATCAGCGGGTTTTACGGCGATTTGAAGAACGTGAGCCGGGGATTCGCTTCGATGAATTACGAAGTTCTCGCTTATCGCAAGGGAAATCTGGTCAAGCTGGAAATATTGATCGCCGGCAAGAAAGAAGAGGCGTTTTCCAAGATCGTTCCCGAAGAAGACGCGCCCTCCGAAGGCCGGAAGATTGCCGCTAAGCTCAAAGAAGCCCTTCCGTCACAAATGTTTACCTTGGCGATCCAGGCTGTGCTGGGCGGAAAGATAATCGCGCGGGAAACCTTGGGAGCCAAAAGGCGCGACGTCACCGCTCCGCTTTACGGCGGCGATGTTACGCGGAAAAATAAACTGTTGGATAAACAAAAAGAAGGCAAGAAAAAACTGGCCGGACGCGCCCAAGTGCGGATACCGTCGAAAGTATTTTTGGATATGTTCAAGTCTTGATGCCGTTACGATCACTAACGCCAAAATCCCATCCCATATCGGGCCGGAGCTTTACGGAAAGTTTATTTTGTATTAATTTAGAAAAGGGGAGCTACCAGTAAAAGGATGGTGCTTATCGCAACGATAGCCGTAATTACTCCCCAGATCATTCTTATGGTTTTTGGTTTCATTTTTTAGTGGCGCTAAAGCGTGAATTAGGATTTTAATAACTTCGACGACCAAATCTATCACCCTTCAAAGGTTCGATTTAATGGTAGCAATATTTAAAAAAACAAAAAAGAGGAGGTCGTGGCAGACGGTTTTGGTGTCGGCGGTCTTGGGGATCCTATCGCTGGGGTTGATCGTTTTTTTGGCTATATCAAATTTTAAGATCAGCGAGAAAAGGAAAGTGCTTAAGGACGAGATCGAACAAACCAAGGCACAGATCGGGATTTTGCAGGAGCAAAAAGATTCCCTGGCGGCCGGGCTGGACGAATCGGATAAGGCGGATTTTCACGAAGAAAGGATCAGGGATCAAGGTTATAAAAAACCGGGCGAAGAAGTGATAGCGGTTCTCCAGGACAAAGCTTTGGTCAAGGAAGACCAACAGCCAGTCGTGAAAAAAAGTTTCTGGCTCGATCTCTGGGACAAGATCAAGGGCTTCGGAGAACTGAAATAATAATATTCGAAATCCGAAGCACGAATATTCGAAACAATTTTCGAAATAAGAAATGAAAAAAATGACCGAAACGAATATAAAGGAATACGATCTGGAAAAAAGAACATTCGAATTTGCGAAGAAGGTGCGGATATTTGTGAAGTCATTGGTAAAAAACGTTGCTAATATTGAAGATGGAAAACAGCTAATAAGGTCTTCGGGTTCTGTTGGAGCGAATTACATTGAAGCTAATGAAAGTTTGAGTAAGAAAGATTTTTTTATGAGAATCAAAATTTGCCGAAAAGAGGCGAAAGAGTCAAAGTATTGGTTGGAGTTGATAGAATCCGATAATCCGGAGAAAGAGATCCTTTTTAACGAAGCAAAAGAGCTGACAAACATTTTTGGCGCAATCATAAGAAATGCAAAGTAAGGATTTATATTTATTCTGAACATTTAAATTTAGTAATTAATTTCGAACATTCGAGCTTCGAACATTAGAATATTCCCTCCGCCAAGGCGGAGGGCCCGCGGGTGTCGTATAATGGCCATTATGGTTCCTTCCCAAGGAACAGACGAGGGTTCGATTCCCTTCACCCGCTCCATAGTGTAACAAAGTCCCTTTTTTGGCTCTAAATTACGGCCTTGTTCAAGATCGTCGATTTTCTTTTCCAGCGGCAGTTTTTTGGTTACAAAAGTATCTGTTTTAAGGGACTTCGTGTTTTTCACAATGACAGAATTATTTACATTGCTATTGACAAAATATTTTACATTTGGTAGGCTTAATGCATAATACCAATAAATGATTTCCCAATTCATCCAAAAATTAAGAACCAATAAGGGTTTGTCGCAAGAGGCGATAGCTCAACAGATCGGTGTTTCGCGGCCTACCTATGCCCAGATAGAACAAGGGGAACATGATTTGACCGTTGAAGAAGCAAGGAAACTAGCGGATATTTTCGAGTTGTCCCTTGAGGATTTTTTGGCGGAAAGAATGCCCAATATAACTATAAACGTTACGAATGAAACTGATTTTGTGAAAGAAAAAAACAGCAATATCCGTATTAATGTTCCACAGAAAAACCTTAAGAAATTCAAGGAGATCTTTCTTTACATTCTGACCAAAGTGGGAAGCAAGCCGAATGTGGGGGAAAGTGTTTTAAACAAGATATTATATTTTGTCGATTTTGATTATTACGAAAAATACGAAGAGCAGCTAATCGGCGCAACATACATAAGGAACCATTTCGGTCCGACCCCTTGTGAACTCGTAAAAATAGTTGATGAGTTAAAGAAAAATGGGGACATCGAAGAGGTGAAAAGCAAATTCTTTAAATTTGAACAGAAAAAATATTTACCTCTGCGTAAGCCAAATCTTGATTTGGTTTCCGCGCGAGAAATCGAACATATAGACGACGTGCTGTGCCGTCTTTCAGATAAGAACGCAGCTGAGATCCGGGATTATTCACACGGCGACATTCCCTGGAGGGTTCATAAGGATGGAGAACCGATTAGCTACGAGAGTGTTTTCTATCGGGATGAAAAGTACTCAGTAAGAAGCTACGATGATGAACTTTAGTGAACTACCGGAATTTTCCAAAGAATTCAAAAGATTTTCGAAAAAATATCCCTCACTTTCTGAAGACTTGGGAGAATTAAAAAAAGTAATTTCCACTGTCCCGCTTGGAACAGGAAAGCATTCTGCGATTTTGGTTGCCGCGGAAAAGACTAAAATCATCAAGGCTCGTTTGTTTTGCCGGTATTTAAAGGGTTCGTCGTTACGGATTATATATGCTTATTGCGCGGACGTAGAGACGGTCGATTTTATGGAATTATATTCCAAAAACGAAAAGTCACGCGAAGACGCAATAAGAATCAAAGAATATTTAAAAGGTAAAATTTAAAAATATGATTCCGGACATTAATTATCAACAATTGATTAATAGTATGGTAGCTGAAGTTGTATTTGGATTTGAGATTGTTTTTGGCGTTTTCGCTAACTTAATTTCAGCCATTTTTAAATAGTTCATACAAAGTTCTTCTTTTATCAAGAATAGCTGATTTAAGCCATTGATCTGCCCCCGACTGAGCTTCGCTTGCCCTTCTGGAGGGCTCTCCTGCAGGGCGGCGCTCGCAAGGGGGCAGCCGGGCTCGAATCGGGCTCAGGCCAACGCATTTTAGTGGCAGCGACCGTCGGAAGTCCCGCGTATTCCCGCGGGAGTGGGGGTAAGGGGAAAGTATTTTGCATAAAATAATATAAATCGAAGCCAACAGGCTTCGCGAATTTTTGGAAAATATTGAATTGAAAATTAAGCCTAAAAGAGCTAAATTAAATACAATAAAGCTGGATTTGATTGATTTTTCACGTCTTTATAGAACCGCAAACCAGTATTAATTGAAAAAGCGCTTACAAAAATCATATATCTCGGTGGCGATTATATATAAAAAATATGGCTTTTAACGAAAACACACGAGTAAAAATTCCAGCAATCTTACATTTATGCAGGCTTGGATTTAGTTATCTCTCGCTATCAAAAGCAAAATGGGATGAAAGTACAAACATCTTCACGGATATTTTTTACGAAAGCCTTGTTCGTATTAATGACGGCATAGAAAAGGACGACATAAAGAGACAATATGAGAAAGTTTCCCTATCCCTTGATAATGAAGATTTGGGACAAGAATTTTATAAAATGCTAACCGCAACTTCTGGTGTCAGACTTATTGATTTTCAAAACTTTTCCAATAATTCTTTCCATGTCGTTACTGAGTTACCTTGTAAAAATGGAGACGATGAATTCCGCCCGGACATTACACTTCTGATCAATGGAATGCCTTTGGCATTTATTGAGGTAAAAAAACCAAACAATCGCGAGGGTATTTTAGCGGAAAGGAATAGGATAAACTTTCGGTTCAAAAATGAAAAATTCAGAAAATTCATAAATATCTCACAGATTATTGTTTTTTCCAATAATATGGAGTATGACACGGAATCAATTACTCCAGTTCAAGGTGCATTTTATTCGAGTTCGTCGTATACGGAAGCAAACTTTAATTGTTTTCGCGAAGAAGAAAAATCCAATTTATCAAAAATTATTGGGCCAGAAGACGAATTACTGGAAAATCTCATTTTGAAAGATAATAATTTATCTTCTATTAAACATTCGCCGGAATTTCAGACGAATAAAGGAATTGATACTCCAACCAATAGAATTTTAACATCATTATTTTGCAAAGATAGATTTGCCTTTATTCTTAAATATTGCATTGCGTATGTTAATGAAATAAGCGGGCTGGAAAAGCACATCATGCGCTATCCGCAATTTTTTGCGACGAAAGCAATCGAATCGAAATTAGATAAGGGAGTGAAAAAAGGAATTATTTGGCACACGCAAGGCAGTGGGAAAACAGCTTTGGCTTTTTATAACGTTCATTTCTTAACTGATTATTTCCAAAAAAAGAAGGTCATCCCAAAATTTTATTTTATCGTTGATCGTATTGACTTGCTGATCCAGGCATCGCGCGAATTTGCAAGCCGTGGATTGGTTGTGCATACAGTGGACTCAAAAAATGAATTATTGAAAGATTTTAAAAATCCAACAGCTATTCATAACTTGCAGGGTCAAAGAGAAATCACTGTTGTTAATATTCAAAAATTCAAAGATGAAGACGATATTTTGCATACAAGCGACTACGATATTAATTCTCAGAGAATTTACTTCTTAGACGAAGTGCATAGAAGCTATGATCCAGAAGGTAGTTTTTTGGCAAATTTAATGGTATCGGATAGAAATGCAATTATTATTGGACTCACCGGCACGCCTTTAATTGGCGATAGCCGGCGCTCAAAAGATATTTTTGGCGATTATATCCATAAGTATTATTACAATGCATCTATTTCTGATGGTTACACTTTAAAATTAATTCGCGAGGGCATTGAAACAAATTACAAAATCCAATTGGAAGAAGCCTTGCGGCAGGTGGAAATACTCGAAGGAGATGTCGATAGAAAGATAATTTATTCGCATGAAAAATTTGTCGAGCCAATGCTCGATTATATCGTAGAAGATTTCTTAAAAAGCCGCGTAATGCATGGAGATGATTCTTTTGGTGGGATGGTTGTTTGTGACAGCGCGGATCAAGCAAGGGAAATGTCAAGAATATTCGCGAAGAAATATTCACATAAACTTAAATATTATTTTGAAAAAACCGGAAACTATTCCTTGAATAGCAGTGTGGATTTTTCACTCGTAAAGGAGGGCAATGGTTTGGGGGGAGCGCTTATTCTCCATGATTCAGGAAGTAAGGATGACAGAAAACAAGCTACGGAAGATTTTAAATCCGGCAAAATTGATCTGCTTTTTGTTTACAACATGCTTTTGACTGGTTTTGACGCCAAGAGACTAAAAAAACTTTATATTGGCCGCGTGATTAAAGACCATAATCTGCTTCAAACGCTTACGCGCGTAAACCGGCCTTATAAAAATTTCCGTTTTGGCTATGTAGTTGATTTTGCCGATATTCGTAAAGAATTTGATTCCACAAACAAGGCATATTTTGAAGAATTACAGTTAGAATTGGGTTCGGAAATGGAAAATTATTCCAATCTTTTCATGTCCAAAGAAGAAATTGAGTTGGAAATTGAAAACATCAAAGACAGGCTGTTTTCTTTTGAGCTCAAAAATTCTGAAATTTTCTCGCAACAAATTACGCAGATAGAAGACAAAAAAGCGGTTCTGGAAATCAAAAAAGCTTTGGAAAATGTCAGGAACTTATATAACGTTATCCGTTTACTCGGATATTATGAATTACTCGGAAAAATTGACTTCAAAAAGCTGAATGAGCTTTATAACGAAACCACCCATCACTTAGAGCTTCTCAACCTCAAAGAATCTTTGGAAAAAAGCGTAGATACAACCAATCTGCTTAATGTTGCGCTGGAAAATGTGCTTTTTATGTTCCGTAAAGTTTCCGAAGAAGAATTGGTGATTGCCGACAAACTTAAAGACTCACTTCGCAAAACCCGGGAAGAACTGGCAAAGAACTTTGACCCAAAAGACAAAGAATTTATTACTCTTTATGAAGAATTAAAACGATTGTTTGATAAAAAGAATTTGGATGAAATTACCCAAGAAGAAATGCATCAAAATATTGGTGCCTTGCAGAATATTTATGATCGCATAACCGAATTAAACCGTAGAAACAATTTGCTCAAAGCAAAGTACGAAAATGATGAAAAATACGCGAGATTGCACAAGCGAGTGATGGAAAATGGGAATATCCCTAATCGGGAAAGCGTGATTCACGAAACATTGATGGAGATCAAAAATCAAGCCGATGAGAAAGTTTTGATCAATAGCAGAATGCTCACTAATGAAGGGTATTTCATCCAATTTATGAATCCGCTCGTAATAAATGGCTTTGAGAACCACAAAATCAGCCTTGACCCGGAAGCCGCCCGATACATTAACAAATATGTAGTTGATGAATATGTTAATGAATACAGCGGCAAAAAATATGCTTGATAAAAATTTTACGTCGCAAACAAAGGAACTTATTGATAATCTCAAAGGAATTTGCGCGTCTTATGGTCTCGGAAATGACGGGAATGAGTTTAAAATCATCACCCAAGTCTTTTTGTATAAGTTCATGAACGATAAATTCGGCTATGAAGTCAAAAAACTTGATCCAAAACTAAAAAATTCGGCAAGTTGGGAAAAAACTATTTTGGAATATTCCGACAAAGATTATGAAATGCTTCTTTTGAAATTAAATCCGAACAGCGCCAAGCTCAAACGGGAACATTTTCTTTCTAATTTACATAATCGACAGAATCAAGAAGAATTCGCGAAATTTTTTGACGATACCTTGCGCGATATCGCTATTTTTAACAACGATATTTTTTCAGTTAAAACCGGCACCGGCGCGAAAATAATTTTATTCGACGAATTAAGCAATTACATCACCGACAGCTCGCAGCGCGACGCTTTTTGTCGCGCTCTCGTCAATCAATTAGTCAAATTCAGTTTTGAACAAATTTTTGACCAGAAGTTTGATTTCTTTTCCACAATTTTTGAATATCTGATCAAGGACTACAACAAAGACGGCGGCGGTAAATATGCTGAATATTATACGCCCCACGCGGTTGCCAAAATAATGGCGTCGATATTGGTGAACGGGCCAACCCAAAATGTTACTTGTTATGATCCCGCAGCCGGTTCAGGGACGCTTCTTATGAATTTGGCGCATGCCATCGGCGAAGATCGCTGCACGATTTATTCCCAAGATATCTCGCAAAAATCTTCGGGGATGCTTCGGCTCAATTTGATTTTGAATAATCTGGTTCATTCCATTCAAAATATCATTCAGGGCAATACTCTAAAAAGTCCCTATCACAAAATTGGCGACCAATTAATGAAATTTGATTATGTTGTTTCCAATCCGCCTTTTAAATTGGATTTTTCCGATTTCAGAAACGATCTGGATACAAAAACAAACAACGAACGTTTTTTTGCCGGAATTCCCAACGTCCCGAACAAGAAACTGGAATCAATGGCAATTTATTTGCTGTTTATCCAGCATATTATGTATTCGCTTTCCGCCAAAGGGAAAGCGGCAATTGTCGTGCCGACGGGCTTTATTACCGCTCAAAGCGGAATTGAAAAGAAAATAAGAGAAAAATTAGTAAATGAAAAAATGCTGCGCGGCGTGGTGAGTATGCCGAGCAATATCTTTGCCACCACCGGTACCAATGTTTCGGTATTGATCATTGATCGCGAGAATACCAATGGCGAAATAGTTTTGATGGATGCCTCCAAGTTGGGAAAAACAGTAAAAGAAGGCAAGAATAAAAAAACTTTACTTTCGTCGGAAGAAGAACAGCAAATTATTAATACTTTCAACAAGAGAGAGGTGAAAGAGGATTTTTCCGTGGTGGTTTCGTATGATCAAATTAAAGAAAAAAATTATTCTTTCAGCGCTGGACAATATTTTGAAGTCAAGATTGAATACACCGATATCACGCCGGAACAATTTGTGAAGAAAATGGCTGATTACAAAAAAAATCTGAAAGAGCTTTTTGAAGAGTCGAAAGATATGGAGGAGGAAATAAAAAAGCAGTTAAGTGGATTGAAATATGAATAAGTGCAAATTAGTAAATGTCTCAGACTTAATAACCAAGGGAACAACCCCATCCACCATGGGGTCGGGTTTTCTTGGCGTTGGAATAAATTTTATACGAGCAGAAAGTCTTATAAACTCAAAGTATTTGGACAAAAAATCATTTGAACATATTGATCAATCTACTGATGATAAATTACAACGATCTCGGCTAAAGAGTGGAGACCTATTATTTTCGATTGCAGGTTATCTGGGCAAAGTCGGCGTTGTTAGTGATAGCGATTTACCAGCCAACACAAATCAAGCAGTTGGGATTGTTCGGATAAATCCAAAAAAGGCAAATGTTGATTATCTTTATTATTTTTTTTCACAAAAATATATCCAGAAAAGAATAAGTCAGCTCTCGTCCCAATCTGTTCAAGCTAATCTTAATTTGGAATTACTTGGCGCTCTAGAATTTGATAATAAGGATATTAATAAACAAAAAAAAATTTCCGCTGTTCTTTCCGCACTTGATTCCAAAATCGACCTTAATAATCGCATCAATGCCGAATTGGAAGCAATGGCAAAAACTTTGTATGACTATTGGTTTGTGCAGTTTGATTTTCCCGATCAAAACGGCCAACCCTACAAAACCAGCGGTGGAAAAATGGTTTGGAGCGAAGAGTTGAAGCAAGATATTCCGGAAGGGTGGGGAATTGCAAAAATGTCCGAATGGATAAATCTTGATAAGAGCGGTGATTGGGGTAAGGACCAACAAGAAGGTAATTACACAAAAAAAGTAACTTGCATCCGCGGCGCCGATATAAACGGATTAAACGGATTAGACGAATTAAAACCACCAACTCGATATATTCTTGAAAAAAATACCCTCAAAATTCTTAAATCCCACGACATAATAATTGAAATTTCGGGAGGGAGCCCGACACAATCGACGGGACGCCTCGCCTTCATAACCAATGCAACGATAAAAAGATTTGAGAATCCATTGATTTGCTCAAATTTTTGCAAACCAATTTCAATAATAAACAAAAAACTTTTATATAATTTCGTTTACTACTGGACAAGCCTCTACGATAATGGCATATTTTTTGGTTATGAAGGAAAAACAAGCGGTATCAAGAATTTGTTGCTAGATTCTTTTGTAAATTCTTATTTTACGGTTGTTCCAGATGAAAAAATCGTAAATCAATTTTACGATATTATGGAAAATATACAAAAGAAAAAACAAACTGTCTTAGCAGAAAATCAAAAACTTGCCGAACTACGCGATTGGCTTTTGCCGATGTTGATGAACGAGCAGGTAAAAGTGAAATAAGTGATTTGAAGCAATATGTTTAAAAAATCAAAAGAAGAAGACAGTATTCATATCAGGGCGATAAGATATGGAGTAAAGTATCCTAATGGTTTTATGTATGCGGATATTAAACATTATTACAGTAAAAGATTATCCGAATGGGCCATAGTAGATGAATTTTTGAATGAAGCATGGAATAATAAAAAAGGAGTAACAAATCGCATTACCCCCTTTGTCTTACTTGAAAAGATGGAAAATGGGAATATTGAGCAATCAAAGTACACAGTGAGTTACGAGGCATATTTTGCCTATCTCCAATATCGCAATGCCAAGGCTGCTCGCTATTGGTCAATTGTTGCCATTGTGATTGCTGCACTTTCAATGCTGGGTTCCATTGTTTTCTCCATCTTGGAGATTACATCGTGTGCCAAGACTAATATTGGTCGAGAAGTTAAATCTTTTTCGGAACTTAAAAACTATTCTACGCATAGAAATTACTGGAGACAATAAAAATATTTATTGGAATTTTTTATGAACACTTTCAAAGAATCAGCGATTGAAATATTGAAAAAGGCCAAAAAGCCTTTGCATTATACTGAAATTACTCGGCTGGCTTTGGAATCCGGAATATTGGAAACGGAAGGGGCAACGCCGGAAGCTACGATGAATGCGCAAATCGTGGTTGATATTAAAAATAAAGGAGAAGGATCGGATTTTATCAGAACTGCGCCCGGAACTTTTGAGCTCAATCCCAACAAAAAAGAAATCAAAGAAACGCCGAAGATTCTCGAGGCGGAAAAAGAGGAAGAAGAAAAGATCGTTATTGCTGGCGGATTTACCGGTAAAGGGGGAGAGCATTTGGTCTGCAGTGAATTGTTGTTCCGCGGTTTCAACGCCAGCATAATGAGCGTGGACGTGGGAATGGATATTGTGGCGGTTAAAGAAAATCAATTATTCGGTATCCAGGTCAAAACTTCGAATCTCAATAGTTTTGATACCTATGTTTTTGATATTCGCAAGGTGTCATTTGAGCGGCACAGCAACGGCAATATATATTATATTTTTGTTTTGCATGGCGAAAAGAAAAATGATTTTTTAATTTTGCCATTTCATGAAGTTGAAAAGAAAGTTCACGACAGAGCCATTTTAGAAGTAGGACATGGTAAACGATACCGCGTCAATATTAAATTTAGAAATGATAAAATTTATATGGGGAATATGGATAATGAGATGGGGTATTTTTTAAATAACTGGGAAATTATTAAGTAATAAAAAACCGTGAATTATTTAGTTGAAGACCTGCTAAAAATTCATACGCCGCACCATTCACAGATTCAATGGCTCATAAAGAACTATTTTTCGCGTTCGGGCTATGAAGCCCGGACGGAAAAAGAGGTCTGGCGGAATCGAAAAGGCCGGAACGCGACCGCAGGAAGTCCCGAGTAAACCCGAGGGAATGTGTTTGCCCAGAAGGGCAGCTACTCGGTCGGGATCGAGGTCGATGACTGCTCGATCCGAATGAATTCAATCGAAAAGTAAAATATTTCTTTTCCGGAGGTGCTCCCCGCATCCTGCGGGGCCAAAGGAGTATCCTCCTAAACGATTTAGTAAAATCGTTCCGTAAGTTGGAATCTTCGTTCTTCCGCTTCTCGCGGAAGGAAGCCGAAGGCTTCATATTTTGTGATTCGATCAAGCCTGGGGTTCACAAAATATTTAAACGCACTTAAACCGTCTTTGGCGGTTTTTTGATACGTATTAGTATATATTTAAATATATACTTTTTAGAGGGGGAAGGCGGAGAAGGCCGGATCGGAACAAAACAAGCGGATCCTTGCGGTTCCCGCTTGTTTTGTTAGCATTGACAAAGATTGCAGTAGATATAAAATATCAATATAAATTGATATATGAAACCGGAATGTTGCAAAAATAATCGTCGGAAAGAGGAGATCGCGCAAACCGCGCTGATTTTGAAGTTGCTGGCCGAAGAAAACCGGCTTAAAATTCTTTGCATACTGAAAAGCGGAGAACATTGCGCTTGCGAGATCATCAAACATCTTGGTTTGCCGCAAAACTTGGTTTCTCACCATCTTAATAAATTGAAAAAAGCGGAATTGATAACCGGCGAGAAGACCGGGGTTTGGATTCATTATTCCCTTACCGAAAAAGGCAAAAAAATCACTGATATGGTTTTTAAATTAAATCAAAAATAATATATGGCGAACAAAATCACATCTATCGAAGTTATCGGATCGGGTTGTGCCAATTGCAAAAAATTGCACGAATTGGCGGTTGAGGCGGTTAAAGAGTTAAATTTTAGCGTTGAAGTCGGATATAGTAATGACATTCAAAAAGCTTTGGCTATGGGCGTGATGCAATTTCCAGTGCTGGCGGTTGATGGTAAGGCGGTTTTGACCGGCGCAACCTCAGATTTGGAGAAAGTGAAAAAAGCTTTAAACGATCAAATCGGTATTTCGGGGTGCTGTCCGTGCGGCGGAGATTGCGGCTGCCTCTAATCTAAAATATAACTATGGATATTTTTTACCCCGTTAAACTATTTGCCGACTGGCTGACCTATCGGTTTTTTGACATTATTCCCGATACGATGCTGGCCAGCGCGGTGAATTTTTTCATTTACGACACCATAAAGATCATTATCCTTTTGGCGGTGATAATTTACGCGGTTTCGCTTATCCGTTCTTTTCTGCCGCCGGAAAAGGTTCGCGCCTTGTTGGTGCGCAAAAACAAATATGCCGGGAATGTTCTGGCCTCAATGCTGGGAATCATTACGCCGTTTTGCACCTGTTCGGCCATTCCGCTGTTCTTGGGATTTGTGCAGGCAGGCGTACCGTTGGGCGTAACCTTTTCTTTCCTTGTTGCTTCGCCGATGATCAATGAGGTGGCGTTGGTGATGCTGTGGGGAATGTTTGGTCCAAAGATTGCTTTGATATACATATTCAGCGGCCTTATCATTGCCATAATTTCCGGCATCATTATCGGCAAACTGAAAGTTGAAAAATTGCTGGAGCCGTTTGTTTTGGAAACGAAATTGAATGCGGGCGCGAATGCCGCCGCGATGTCTTGGAGGGATAGAAATATCTATGCTAAAGATTACACCTTGGATATTATTAAAAAAGTTTGGCCTTATGTGGTTATCGGTATAAGTATCGGTGCCTGGATTCACGGCTATATTCCCGCGGATTTCCTGGCGCAATATGCCGGAAGCGGCAAATGGTATGCCGTGCCACTGGCAACGCTTCTGGGGATTCCGTTGTATTCCAACGCCGCCGGTATCATTCCATTGGTAAGCGCACTTACTGAAAAAGGCGTTGCCATTGGCACGACGCTTGCCTTTATGATGGCGGTAACCGGCCTTTCTTTGCCGGAATTTATGATCTTGCGCCGGGTGATGAAAACCAAGCTGATTTTAATTTTTGCTTCAATTGTGGGATTAGGGATAATGTTTACCGGATGTTTGTTTAACTTAATTATTAAATAACAAAAAAATATGAACTGTTCTTGCCAACCAAATCAGCCGTCAAAAGAAAATAACGCGCAATTTGCCAAATGGCACGGAATTGATCGTAATGCAATCGACTGGCAACCGAAAATAGATGAAGCAAAATGCATTGGTTGCGGATTGTGTGCCACGACCTGCGGACGCAAGGTATACAAGTATGATTACGAAAACAAAAAATCAAAAGTAGTAAATCCGAATAATTGCATGGTGGCCTGCCAGACTTGCGCCAATCTTTGCCCGGCGGGTGCGATAACCTTTGCCGAAGGTGCGGATACAAGAGAAAAGGCGCAAAAGATCGTCAGAGAAACAAGAATTTTGCCGGCAATTCAAAAAGAACTTGAAAACAAAAAAGAGGAGTTAAAATTTTAATCGGTATGAATAAAAAATCCATTACCATGATTTTGGCGGTTTTGGGAATAATTGGGGCTTTGGGAACATTGTCCGCGGTCCCCAAAAAAGACGCGGCCAGCGAACAATCGGCAAACTTGGATTCTGCCGCCAAACCGCAAAAAGATACCAGTAATATGTCGATTGCGGTTGCGTCCGCCCAAAAAGTTGAAGTTTTCCTATTCCACCGTACGCAAAGATGCACCACTTGCATTGCCATTGGCAAACTAAGCGGCCAAACCGTGGAAGAAAGATTCGGCCAAGAAGTTTTGAGCGGCAAAGTTGTGTTCCGGGAAGTGAATGTTGACGAACCTCAAAACAAAGAATTGGCGGAAAAATTCAAGGCCAGCGGATCGGCTTTGTTTATCAACGCAATCCGTGGAGGAAGCGATAACATTCAAGAGGATGTTAATGTGTGGCGTTTGACCGGCGACGAAGCTGCTTTCAAGAATTATCTGGCGGGTAAAATCAACGGCCTGCTGGGAAAACAATAATGGATATTTTAAACGCGCTGATTGATAGCAACACCATTCCCGCGCTGACCGCTTTTTTGCTGGGAATTTTGACGTCGATCAGCCCGTGCCCTTTGGCGACCAATGTTGCCGCCATCGCTTATCTGTCCAAAAACTTAAAAACGGCAAAGAACACTTTGACCAACGGAGCCTATTACGCTCTTGGCCGCGCGGCCAGTTACACTTTGCTGGCGATCTTGATCTATTACGGATTATCCGCTTTCCAAATCTCGAAATCCGTCCAAGGCTTGGGCGAAAAATTGCTCGGTCCGCTGCTTGTACTCATGGGCTTGGCAATGCTTGGCGTTGTTAAAATAAAACTGCCGTCAACCGGCGGCAGATTGGAGAAAATCAAGCTTTGGCTTACAAGCAAGGGGGGATTTGGAGCGTTCTTGCTGGGAGCGTTGTTCGCCTTAGCATTTTGCCCATACAGTGCCGTGCTTTTCTTCGGGGCGCTGATCCCGCTGGTGATGGAATCCTCCGGCGGCTTGCTTTTGCCGCCCTTGTTCGCTTTGGGAACAGGCTTGCCGGTGATCGTTTTTTCTTTCTTAATCGCTTTCAGCGCACAAAAGCTTCTGACGGCTTTCCAAGCAATGCAGAAAATCGAAAAAGCCATGCGTTACCTCGTAGCCTTTATTTTTCTGGCGATCGGTGCTTATTACCTGCAATTTTTGTTTTAACCGGCGAAAGGAGGCCGTCCGGCCTTGCGCTCTTTGACGTAAGGAAAAGTGCGTTTTTAAAATTACGCCTTAAAGCGGAATTTTAAAAAGACGGACGGCCTCCTTGAGCTGTACCCGGAGCCGGAAATTTCCGGGAAGGCTTTTGCGATTGAGCAAAAGACTTTCGGGAAAAGCGGAGGAGCAAAAACCGTAGAGGCTGGAGGCGGAAAATATCAAGGTCCGCGATAACGGTACTTGATATATGGTGGAGCCGGTTTGCGCCGGAGGCATCGTTAAGCGGTTTTTGCGGGGGAGCGGTTTCCGGCGGATTTCGCTTGCCAGGCATCCGGTATGGGGCAGCGAGTCGGGCGTTTCGGGGGCAGCCGGACAAGGTCTCAGAGCTTGGATTTGGCACTTACCTGGGTCGAATTGGGCTCATAAAAACTCGTCCTTCCAGAAGGACGACTCAAGGACGAGTTTTTATCTCGGCCAACGCACACCTTTACCCCCACCTGCGGCTAAAATGCGTTGGCCAGAGCCCAATTCGAGCCCGGCTGCCCCCTTGCGAGCGCCGCCCTGGAGGATAGTAATCCGGAAGGGCAAGCGAAGCTCAGTCGGGGGCAGATCGATGGCCTAAATCAGCTATTCTTGATAAAATAGGTACAAGCTTGGTTGAAGATGTACTCCAGTAAACAAAAAAACGCCAATTGGCGGTTTTTTGTTATTTAACGAATAATTGAATCTTGACATTAGAATAAAAGCAATGTATTGTCTACTCAATAATTCTGAGAAAAGATATTGTGCGGGGTGAATTTGGTGGATGCAAAAGAAAAATTAACAAACATGCTGTTGATGCTGGGGAAAACGCCTGGCGAGATAAAGGGCGATTGCATACCTTGGTGCGTAATTGAAGGTATTGCGTATATCACTATATCTTTCATAGAAGGAATCGCGCTAGCCGCTTTTTATAAGGGGAATGCATCGATTCAGTGTCGGCTTCGCGACGAAAATAACAGCACGATCTCCTTTGATGAGATGAACTATCTTTTGGAGGTTTTTAACGAAGCCCCCGAAGAAGTCAAGGAAACCATGATTTTGCTTCTCTTGGGAGACGCGGAAGTGGCTGGACAATTTGTTGCCGCCATCAAAGAGAAATACGGACAAAATTTGACACAATAATGACCGGTCGTGAACTTGGCCGTCATTAAGTGCCAAAAAGTAGTCCATTTTTTTTAGGAAAGCAGCCCTCCGGAGGGGTCTCCTGCAGGCCGGCGGACGCATTAGGGCAGTCCTAGTGATTAGTTTCGTTAAAAATTTATGGAATTGAAAGACTAATGAATCCTGGGTCCTATTGATTTTCCATCGCATAAAAATTTGACAACAATCATAACCGATGGTAACCATTTGGCAGGTGATATTTAATGTCAGAATGGGCTTGGAAGTGTCGTGAAGATGATGAGGAAGAAGAGCGAATGCAAAAACAGTTTGCCAAAGACTTGGAAAAGTCTCGCCAAACAGGATGGTTCCTTGTCAAAAGCAAAGTGATCCAAAGCAAGGAACAGAATAAAAAGAAATATTTCTGTTGCCATGAGGTAAAGATTAAGACACCTTTTATTCAGGTGATGAGCATAGAGGCAGGCAGTCTTGGCGGAGCAGACGCGCTTACTTACTTAGCGGAAGCTTTATGTGAGACCGGGCCGGAGATTGGAAAGTTTGCTCGGGGAGCTGACAGTGTTTGGAGATTAAGTTTAGCTATGGAGTGTGCAGAAAGAAACCATCCTCCGCTGGTTATTTGTAACGCTGCCGAATTTCCCAAATTTTATCCACAATTCATCAAAGCGCCTTCCGCGCCTTACAATGGAAAGATATACGTGCTTACCCTCAAAGCCGAAGATGGCAAAATTGGCAGAGTCTTTTACAACGCATACGAACGGCTTACAGGAAAAGATCCGAAACCTTTTTGTTCGCCAACCTTTCATGGCCCTTTTGAAGGCTTGATGTCAAGTTATGAGAGCAATGAGCTGGTTGTGGCCTTCCATGCAGTAGATATTGAGAAGAAATCATCAAAAGCTCCAAAAAAAACCAAGGCAACAACTGTTAAGAAACCTAAAAATACAACAAAGTAGCACAGAACAAGTGCTACAATTTTTTTTGCGATAAAATTTTACAAAAATGAATTATTTGGTTGAGGACTCGCTAAAAATTTATGTGCCGTACCATTCGCAGATGAAGCGGTTGGGTTTAGATTAAGCCTATTTTTGAGATTTGAACCGGCCCTTATAAATTGCTTCTCCTTGGCAATATTCGAACACGAATTGGCAAATTTTGGTTCCGGGAAAGATCGTGAGGGGGGTCGGGCTTAGGTTGGCAATTTCCAGCACTTCGCGGTTGTTGATGCCGGGCTGCATGAACGGCGCGGATATGTGCACCATTAACCCCAGGCGCGCGAACCGGCTCCGGCCTTCCAGCCAACCGGCGATATTCGGCGCCAAACTGACGTTTTCCACGGTTGTACCCAGCAAAGTTTCTCCGGGCCGCATAGTATAACCGCTTTTATCGATGTCGATCAGCTTGGTCAGGTCGTTATAATCCGCTTTGTCGTCTACCGCGTAAGCGGTTGGTTTCAAAACAAAGATCCGCAAACTGTTACCTAAGGCCAGGTCATATGACGCCGGACCGAGATTTTTGGCTTCAAACGGAGTTATTTTGATATTTCCTTTCTTGATTTCCTCCAAAATTACATCATGCGTTAAGATCATAATAGTAATTACTAATTTTAGTCCATTATACTACAAAGGAAACATATTGGCATAAGCCAAACATAATAATTTAAACGGCGCAGATGTAAAGATAAAGATAAAAGGGTGATGCGGGGTGGGATTTTCGCGGCCCGCCAGCAGATGGGACGGAAAGTCGAACCTCATTATCAAGAAAGTATGCCGGAACTTTTTGGTAGAAACAGTTTTAGTAAACAAAAAACCTTCAATTTGCGGTTTTTGCCTTGCTTCGCCGAAGCTTTGGCGCAGGTGGGTTTTAAAGGGGCATAAATACAGCTGGAAAAAGACCTATGCCCGGTTTAAGGCGGGTACGATGGATTATCGGGTTGAAATAAACTACAATTAATTAATAATTTGATGTTAAAGAATAATTTCATGAATAAAATTTATTTATTGCTTGTCGGCCTGCTTGTTATAATTTTTGCCGGCGGCGCATATACTTATTTTTTATATCAAAATGAATCACAGCCATTAATTTTGCCGCAGGATGCCAATAAGAAGTCGGTTGGAGAAACCGAAAACCTCCCGCCACAGGGTGATGGAGGACAAGAAACCCGAGAAACAAAAAACGCGGGCTTTGTTCCTTTGTTGGTGCCGCCATTGCCGCCTTTTATTTCCTCTTTAAAAAATACGGACGACGTCAAAATAGATTTTCATTATGAGGGAGACTATCCCGAGGAGAGCTGGCAAGAACCGGAATTTTATACTCCCGAGGGCACGGATGAGAAATTTCTGTCCCTATCCAAACTGAAAGACAGGGAAGGCGAATATGCTTACGGCCAGGAATATCATTCGATATTCAGTTCCGAGGGAAGCCATTGGTATGGAGGATCGCCGGTTTATCTGTTGAACAAGGATTCAAAATATTCCGTTGCTTACGCCGGTTTTAAAATCAGCGACCGGGAGCTTATCAGCGAGCTAAAAATGGAATTCGGAATCGATTATAACGCCGATTTAAGCTTGGAAAAATCGAAATCTTCGCCTTTTTCCTCAATTCTTGGAATCGAACCGGCTTATGCCTGCGGCCCCGGATTGTATCTCCGCCCGGTTGGCGACTCCGCTTTGAAATTTGTGGAGGAATCGGGCGGCATAGCATGGTATCGGCTTGAAAAACCAATCGCTCTTTACAACCTCCGTTTAAGCTATTGCGACCAGGATTGTGCTTCTAAGCCCGCTTATTGCACCAACCTCGCCGATGATCCCGCGGAGTGCGATAATTATTCCTGCTGTTTTTTTGACGCGTCAATCCAAACACTGGAGGACGGAAACTTGAGGATGCATGTCCTTTATAAACCTAACGATAAAGAGGGATTTCTCAAGTTTCAAACGGCTAATCTCATTTTAACCGATTCGGCAGGCGCCAATTACCAGGTAAAGATGGGAGAAGATTTTGACCATTATTACCGCGCTTATCTCCACTAATCGATGAGTAAAATATCAATCTTTCTTTTTTTGCTCGCAATTTTAGCCATACCATCGATAAGCGGCGAAATAACGGCTTCTCCAAAAAAAGATTACTCCAGCCCGGCTAGCCCGATGCCGGCGCGGGAGGAAAAAATTACCTTGCCCTCCGATGATTTGCTGCTTGGGCAAAATTTTGTCGTCGGCATCTATGGTACGTCGTTAGACAACGAAACAAAAAAATATCTTTTGCGGATAAAGCCAGCGGGAATTATTCTTTATTCCCGGAACTGCGAGACGCCCAGCCAGCTTAAAAATTTTGTCGCTGAATTGCAGGAGTTCGCCAAAAGTACGTCCGGTTATTATTACTTTATGATGATTGATGAAGAGCCGGGGGGAGCGTCGCGCCTCAATCTCTTTAGAAACGTTTTTGAATTCGGCACGCCCGAATGGGACAAAATAGAACGGGACATAAAAAATATGGCAATGGCGGGAATCAACGTTAATTTGGCGCCGTTGGCTGATTTTCCTTTTAACGAAGACACTTTCATTAAAAAAAGGATTCAAGCTCATACGCCGGAAGCTTTAATTGATTTTAACGCGAAGTTTATCGCCTTATCGCAAAAAAACAACGTTTCCGCGACATTAAAACATTTCCCGGGAATGGGAGTTTTTGTCGATGATCCCCACCAAAAAATTCCATACGTCCGCGCCGGTCAAAAAATCATCGATGAATCGTTGGGAATTTTTAAAGGAGGAATTGATGCCGGTGTTGATTTTGTGATGACCGGGCACGGGGTTTATGACGATATCGACTACGACATTCCGGCGACCCTTTCCGAAAAAATTACGACCGGCATATTGCGGAATACCCTTGGTTTTAAAGGCTTGATCATTACCGATGACCTTTCGGATATGCCCTTTATTGTTGGCAAGGAAATGAATTTAACGGACGCGACCGCGGAATCGCTGGAAGCCGGGCATGATCTCGTGATTTTCTCGCATAACCAGGACAAGGCGGGAGGCGTATACGAAAAATTGCTGCAACGCTTAGGGACCGACCAAGAATTGAGATCCGTCGTCGAGAAAAATTATCGCGATATCATTTCTTTTAAAAATAAGCATCCTTTGTCTTCCGTTCAATAACGGCGCGCTGGCTTAAGCGGTGGTAATTCGCGAGACGGCTGTTTTCCTGTTTTCGAAATGGATTATGTGTTAAGGGGCCGGTAATTGAAAAAAGGCCGCAAAAGAGTTAGTTTTAATAGGTAGTGCGCCAAAAACCAAACCGATGAACAGGCAAAAAGATAAAAAAGAAAACAGGAAGGCGCCCAGCCTTTTTTCGGTAATAAGGCCTTACGGCTGGTTCGTCGCCGGCATTATTGTGTTGACGGTAGCCAGCAGCGCGTTGAGCTTGGTCGTGCCCAAACTGGTCGCGGCGGCGATCGATGCTTATGGCCGGGGAGGATTCGATTTTCGCGTACTGGCGATCGAATTTTCGCTGGTGGCGGTTTTTGTTTTTATCTTCACTTATTTGCAGGGTGTGGTCCAAACCTATGTATCCGAGCTGGTGGCGCGGGATTTGCGGACGCGCCTGATAGAGAAGATCGCGGTTCAAAATTATTCTTTTGTCGAAAGCGTCACTGCGGCGAAGCTTTTGACCAATCTTAGTTCCGACGTCGACGCGGTAAAATCTTTCGTTTCGCTGGTGATCCCATCGCTGGTTTCGTCGGTATTTCTTATTGTGGGTGCCAGCGCGCTGATGCTCGGCATCGATTCCAATTTGACGCTGGCGGTCATTTCGGTGATGCCGTTCATCGGCCTGGCGTTCTGGCTGGTATTGGGGAGGGTGCGCAAATTGTTCACCAAGTCGCAGGAAGCCATCGATTGGCTTAATCGCGTGATCAACGAAAGCATTCTGGGAGCGGCGATCATCAGAATTCTTAATTCTCCGCAATACGAATATGAAAAATTCAGCGCGGCCAACGAGGAGTCAAAGAATATCGGTCTGGCCATTTTGAGATATTTTGCCAGTTTGCTTCCGGTGGTCAATTTTATTGCCAATCTGGCCACGCTGATCATTTTGGGATTGGGAGGACATTTCGTGATCAGCGGTGCGATGAGCTTGGGAAATTTTACGGCGTTCAACAGTTACTTGGGGATACTTATTTTTCCGATCATTATCATCAGCTTCATGAGCACGGCCATTGCCCAGGCCGACGCGTCTTACGCGCGCATACATCAAGTGCTGACGGCTTCCGAGCCCAAAAAGACCGGAACGCTCGCGCCGGTTTTGCGGGGCGATATCGAAGCGGTTAACATTAATTTGGTTTACGGCCAGAAATCGGTGCTCAAAGACGTGAGCGTCAAGATAGGCGCGGGCACCAGAACCGCGATCATCGGTCCGACCGCAGCCGGAAAAACCCAATTGGTATATATATTGGTCGGGTTGTTGGAACCAACGTCGGGTACGGTAAATTACGACGGGAAAAATATCAATGAATACGATAAGGCCGCGCTGCACCGGCAGGTGGGTCTGGTTTTTCAGGACAGCATTATTTTCAATATCAGTTTGCGGGAAAATATCGCTTTTAGCACCGAGATAACCGAGGCAGACATGGAAAAGGCGATAGCGGCCGCGGAACTCGGTGATTTTATCGAGATGCTTCCGGATAAATTGGATACGATCGTATCCGAGCGGGGGACAAGCCTGTCGGGAGGGCAAAAACAGCGTATTATGCTGGCCCGGGCATTGGCACTCAATCCCAAGGTGCTGATACTCGATGATTTTACCGCGCGCGTCGATCCGGACACCGAACAAAAAATATTGAATAATATCCGTACCCAATATTCCGGTCTTACTTTAGTATCGATAACGCAGAAGATCGAGCCGGTGAAAGATTACGATCAGGTTATTCTCTTAATGGAGGGAGAGGTGCTGGCGCGCGGCACGCACGGGCAATTGATGGAAACCTCGCCGGAATACGTCCAAATATATAATTCGCAAAAAAGTATAATGTCGGACTGACATTGAGTCAATATGAATTACGAGCTAAGCGGATCGAAAAACAAAAAACAGAAAGGAGATACGACGCGGGCGTTGAAAAAACTGGCGCCGCTTTTGAATGGAGAAAAACGGAAACTTGCGTTGGCGATCTCTATGGCCATGATCGGGTCGGCGGCTTCTTTGCTTGATCCGATCATCATTGGCCGGGCCGTTGATCTTTACATTAAAAACAAAGATTTTCACGGGGTTTTGATCTCGACGGCAATATTACTGGGAGTGTACTTGGTCGGGCTGGTTGCAAGCTACATTCAAACACTGGCTTTGGGCGGCGTGGGCCGCCGGGTGCTTTTCAGCTTGCGCAACGCGCTTTTTGCCAAATTGCAGGAATTGCCGGCGGCGTTTTTTAACCAGAACAAATCCGGAGATCTGATTTCCCGGATCAACAACGATACCGACAAGCTTAATCAGTTCATCGGTCAGGCGTTGATGCAATTCATGAGAAGTTTGTTCGTCGTAGCGGGTGCCGGAATTTTCCTTTTGTCCTTGAATCCGCGCCTGGGCGCGGCGTCATTGATCCCGGCCGCCGTGGTGCTGCTCGCGACGCGATTACTCGCGCCCTGGGTTGAGGCCGCCAATTTGAAAAGCTTGCAAGCGGTCGGGCAAATGAGCTCGGAGATCCAGGAAAGCCTGGCGAATTTCAAAGTGGTCGCGGCCTTCAACCGTCTTGATTATTTCAAAGACCGGTTCAATGGCGTAAACGTGAAAAATTTTTCCGCCTCGGTTAAAGCGGGGATCGCGAGCAATATTTATGCTCCGATATACGGCGTTGCTTCCACGATGGCGCAGCTGATCATCCTTGGATACGGAACTTATCTCATCACCGCGGGTAACTTTACCATTGGCTTATTGATCGGATATCTGCTGTACGTGGACAATTTTTACCGCCCATTGCGGCAATTAGCCACGGTCTGGCCTTCGATGCAGCTGGCTTTCGCGGCCATCGACCGTATTTCGGAAGTGCTGGCCCTCCGTTCGGACATGGAAATCGTTCAGGATAAATTCGCTGAAGCGAAAACCGATCTGCAGTTGGAATTCCGGGATGTGTCTTTTACTTACCTTGAGGGGAAGACGGTTTTGAGCAAGGTCAATTTGAAACTCCAAAAAGGAAAAACTTACGCGCTGGTTGGTCCGACCGGCGGCGGAAAAACCACTACCGCTTCTCTGATGGCGAGATTGTACGACGCGTCACAAGGCAGTATTTTGTTCGAAGGCCAGGATATCCGTTCCTATTCTCCCGAGGTTCGGTCGCAGAAGATCGGCTTTATCCTGCAGGAGCCGTTTCTGTTCACCGGCACCATCCGCGACAACATCGTTTACGGCAACCGCGATTATTTGAATTGTACCGACGAACAATTGGCCGGGGCTTTGAACAGTTCCGGACTTTCCGGATTGATCGCGCGGTTTGGCCAGGGTTTGAAAACCAACATCGCGTCCGGCGGGGATACGATCAGTCTGGGGCAAAAGCAGCTGATCGCATTCATCCGGGCGGTTTTGCGGAAACCGGATTTGCTGATCCTCGATGAGGCGACGGCCAATATCGATACGGTGACCGAGCAGCTTTTGGAAGAGATAATCAATAAACTGCCCAAAGACACCACCAAAGTCATTATCGCGCATCGCCTAAACACCATCGACAACGCCGATGAGATCTATTTTGTTAATGCCGGAAAGATTGTCCTGGCCGGTTCAATGGAGCAAGCGGTTAAAATGCTTACCGGCCAAAAACGCACCAGCTGAAGCTGTCCGGAACCCGCAATGCCGGCTTTTTTGGCGGTGGAAATTGTTTCCTTCCGGCCGTAATTGATAATTATTCAACCTTACCCGGGGCCTATAGGTCCCGTTTGGTTTGGAAAGGGCGAAGTTGGCCGGCGGAATAGAGCGTAATAAGGCTATTTGGCTCTTGACAAGAATAGTTATGTATGCTATAATTATGGTATACAATTAAGCAAGTACCGTAGAAATTTTGGATTTTAATCGTTGAGCCGCGGTTCGGGCACAGTCCTTAATGATAATCTATCGAAGGACTTCCCGAATCGCCGCTCAACCCGCACTGTCGGGTACCTTGACCGGCGATTTGGCGAGCCGTCTGCGCGGCTCCCTAAATTACCGGTCAACTTGGAAAGCAATTTTTCAATTTAATGTGATGGAAGTCTTTGGTGGCGGTTTGGGGGATTGTCCTTGATAAAGGACTTCCCAAAACGCCACTTAGGGCGATTGTGATCAAGAATCCCAAGGAGGGTGAAAAGGTGAAGTTATTAAAGCCAGTGGATGAGGAGATGTTAAGGGCTATAAAGAACATGGCCCTCATGGCTATGGGAGCCAAAGAGTTGATTAGAAAATACGTGGCAGAGAAAAAACTGTCGGATATTGATAGCCTTCTTTTGACAGAAGGTGATGATTTGGTTGAGAGGCTCAAGCACCTAGCAGAGATGGCGCCATTCTATGACGCCGATGGAGAGGGTACCGATAAAAAGGTGGATTGTCTTCCATCGGGCGGCAGATCTCTGTTATTTGGCCTATTTCAGTAGGCCAGGACAGGGAATTAAGGCAGAGATGTTGCCGGTTAAAGGCAAGCACTGGGTGAGAGCAATTAAGGTTGCCGGAACCCAGTTATTTAGGGCAGCAGGGGAACTTGTTTCTCCCTATGCCATTGCCGATATAGATGGCAACATCCGCATCGGAAACCGCGACCACCTTGATGGCATGCCCGACCTACCGGAAGGGACTTTGCGTGAGCAGAGAGTGCTCGCGAGAGAGGGAATCCGAACGACGATGGGAATTGAGGGCCAATATCCGTTCCGGCCCGTTTCCATTTCCGGTCCGATCGAGGGCTGGAGGAAGGCGCTTGAAAGGATTGATCAAAGACTGAAAGAGAAACGGAATTCCTGAATCATTCCAAATGGAGAGGGAAGGACTCCAAAACTTAAATTTCTTTCGCAAATAAACCTTGTGGGAAAAGCGCGCCGCGCGGCACGAGCCGCCAAAGCGTAATTCCTTCAAGGTTTTTCAATTTTATGGGTCGCAGGCGGTTTTAAGAACCGTTTTTTAGTTACCGCGGACGCCGGGTTTTCGTAGTTAATCTTGACTTTTTATCAAATTAGATTTATTATATGATAAGTTCTTCGAAAGGAGAGATTTGAATGGAAAAAGAAAAATTGGCGAAAGGGACCGTTTCGGTCGATTTGTCGAGGCCCGAGGTAAAGATTTTAAGCGCCTATTTCGGAAAAGGTTTTGGAGCGGGTTCTCTGCCGGTCGACATGGACGGCTCGATTAAGAAAATAATCAAAGCGGCCGAAGACAAGGGCGGAAATGAAACAGCTGCTATGGAATTTAACTTGCTTGACCGAGGCGATCTGGCCGTGGCTATCGGGCTTCCGTTAATTATTAGGGCGGCTGTCAAGGGATTGACCGATCAAGCTTCGATGACCGGTCAGGTTATAGGCAAGGCAAGCGCGTCTCGGATCACTAAGGTAATAATCGGATCGCCTGTCTCTGAGCTCGCGATTATAGTCCTTTGTTGCGAGGACAAATTTTTCTCCGCCGCTATTCCAGCCACGTCGGAAACCAAAGAATTAGCGGCCAAATTGATCCGCGATGCCGTGGCGGATAAATCCAATCCCGACAATGTAGAGGTGGAGATCGATTTAGAGAACGGTATGGGGCTGCCTTGTTTGCAGGCTATCCATGAAGCATGCAAGGTTATGGCCGGCGAACTGTTAAGGATATCCGCTAAACTGGGAACAATGATGAGTCCGGTAAAAATGGTCATCTGCTGAGTTTGCGGAAGTGAAAACAGTGATAGCCGAAATAAAGGATCTGATTAAGGAGCTTCGGGCTCTTGAACGATTCCTAAGACTCGGGATCGAGGCGGGAGTCGAAGCTTGGATGTTTCGCTAAATAGAGCGGAAGAGTGGAGCTTAAGCAAATACAAAAAAACCTTGCGGAACAAACCGCAAGGATTTTTTTTATTCAGGTATTTTTTTTCGAAAGATCCTGGTTTAAAAGAAATAGGCGAGAATACCGAGCAGGCCATGGAGAAGGGCTACGGTGACAGCGGTAAACGCAAGCGTTTTGTGGACGGTGAAAGGGATTTTGGCCAGGTTATGATGGATCAGGTAACCAACCGTGGCCGTTGAAAGTATCAGGATCAAGGCCAAAAGGCCGCCGTAGGCGATCAACGGAATCCCA
>Ga0209083_1001113_pt1 | contig 32653 bp, 30 predicted proteins | sample AM7aDNAmetaG_FD_184132 | JGI IMG/M metagenome (GOLD analysis project Ga0209083, IMG submission 184132) | Freshwater microbial communities from Finland to study Microbial Dark Matter (Phase II) - AM7a DNA metaG (SPAdes) (version 3) | ecosystem: Environmental > Aquatic > Freshwater > Lake ... | reverse complement strand
GAGATAGAGATTATCAACCCGGACCTTGTCATCTGCACGCTGTCAAACCCGAGCGCGAAGATACACATAGAGATGACGGTTGACTCCGGCAGGGGATATGTTACGGCTGAACAGAACAAGAAAGAGGATTCGCCGATCGGCGCCATCGCGGTAGATTCCATCTATACCCCGGTCAACAAGGTTAATTTTAAAGTTGAGAACACCAGGGTCGGACAGATAACGGACTACGAAAAGCTTGTACTAGAAATATGGACGGATGGCAGGATTAAACCGGAAGACGCGCTTTCCTTCGCGGCAAAGATTATGCGTGACCACCTCCCGATATTCATCAACATCGAAGAGGACATGGAAGTCGAAGAGGAAACGCCGGTAGACAAGGACAAGGAAAAACTCAAGGAAATCCTTAAAAAGAGTGTGGATGAACTTGAGCTTTCCGTCAGGTCCGCGAACTGCCTTAAAGTTGCCGGAATAAAGAGCATAGGCGAGCTGGTTTCAAAGAGCGAGTCCGATATGTTGAAATACAGGAATTTCGGCAAAAAGTCACTCAAGGAGATTGCTGATATTCTCGGCACTATGGGACTTTCCTTCGGCATGAACCTGTCGCCGGAGATACTTGAAGAGTTTAAGACTGAAACACCGGAATAAATATTCCGGCCCAAGGGCGGGTATATTCCATTTCGAATAGAGAGAGAAAAAGATAAAGGGAGCGGATTATGAGGCATAGAGTTGCGGATAAAAAATTAGGCAGAACCTACGAGCATAAGAAAGCCCTGCTAAGCAATATGGCAATCTCTCTGTTCCGTTACGAGAGGATAGAAACCACGCTGGTGAAGGCGAAACTGCTCCGCGTCAAAGCGGAAAGGATGATCACGTGGGCAAAGAGAGGCGGGCTGGCAAACATAAGGCTGCTGGAAGGCGCCTTGCTTCATAACAAGGACACTGTGGGAAAACTGGTGAAAGTAATAGCGCCCAGGTATAAAGACAGGAACGGCGGCTATACCAGAATAATGAAACTCAGAAACCGGAAAGGCGACAATGCCCTGATAGCGATAATAGAGCTCGTCGACCGGGTGAAGAGAGAAAAGAAAGTTAAGAAAGAAGTGAAGGAAGCGGCGACGCTTGAAACAAAAGGCGCCAAAAAAGAAGAAGCCGCAAAGAAATAACGAAGAACAAAAGGGCTTCCGCGAAAGCGGGAGCCCTTTTTTGTTTGGTTGACTTTTGCTACAATGAATTTGCAGCCGGAGGGCGTATGAAAAAAAAGAATGATTTTGCGGGCTATACCGGACTAATAGACCTGATGTCCGCAGCTAATAAATATCCGCTTTCATTCCTAAATGCGGGAAAGCAGGCTGCTTCTGACTGGAGCGGAAAGGCCAGGCGTAAAATGTTTGAACTTTTGGCCTTTGCACCGAAAGCTGTCCCGTTTTCTCAAAGACTAAAAGCAAAAGTTAAGAAAGACGGCGTCATAATCGAGACGCTGGAATACTCTTTGCCCTACGGTCCAAGAACGGAAGCCTTCTTTCTGTATCCGGAGGGAGCAAAGGGCAGGCTTCCCGGCATAGCAGCCCTGCATGACCACGGGGGTTTCAAGTATTTCGGCAAGGAAAAGATAACCGAATTGCCCCGCGAGCACAGGATGCTTAAGGGATTTCGGGAAGAGTACTACGGCGGTCGCGCCTACGCGAACGAACTTGCAAAGCAGGGTTTTGCCGTCCTGGTGCACGATTGCTTTATGTGGGGAAGCCGCAGGTTCCATGAGAGCGAATTGTCAGAAAATTTCCTTGAGCCGCTTAAAGGGAAAAAACCTGGCTCCGAAGGTTTCATTAAGGCCTACAATTTAATTCAGCGCGACTACGAAAATATTATTTCCAAGTACCTGATTACCCTTGGAACGACTATCCAGGGCGTTTTCTCTTATGAAGACAGGCGGGCTGTTGATTTCCTTCTCTCAAGAAAAGAGGTTGATGCCGACAGGATCGGCTGCCTGGGACTTTCAGGCGGGGGTTTAAGAACAGCCTATCTTGCCGGTTTGGACGAAAGGGTAAAGTGCGCGGTCTGCGTGGGCTTCATGGATACCTTCGAAGGGTTTCTGGACAACCGCATCAAGAATCACACCTGGATGCTGAATCTTCCCTACCAATCGCGCTATATGGATTTTACAGATATGGCCGCCATCAGAGTTCCCTCGCCGCTTATGGTGCAGTATGATATTCACGACGGGCTCTACACTCTTAAAGGACAGAAGGACGCGGATAAAAGGCTTGCCTCGATATATAAAAAAGCCGGGGCGCCGGAAAATTACAGGGGAATATTTTACCCGGGCCCGCATAAGTTTGATCTTCCTATGCAGGAAGACGCTTTCAGGTGGTTTGAACAGAAACTCACGTGAATATTTGACCAAATTCAGCGTGATTTTCAAACCATTGACATAGGGCAGTTATTATTTATATAATGGGCTTGGCGTGCAAAAAGAGTTTTTGCGCAATAGTTTGAATAGCGGGAGACATTTTGAGCATAAGGGAACTTGCCGCGCTTAATATTGCGGGAGTGACTCCCCTTATGTACCGGGAGCTTAAGGAGAAACTTGGCGATGACTCGCAAGTTCTCCGGGCGGCTCTGGCGCACAAGGGGATGGAAGAAAAAGAAGCCCTAAACGCGGCTGACAAAGAGATGGTTTTTTCGGACAAATCACATGTGAAAATGCTCGGGATGGATGATCCCGTATACCCCGCTCCTTTAAGATATATTCCGGATCCGCCGTATATAATCTATGTAAAAGGCGGGCTCAAGCAGGAAGACCTAATCTCGATTGCCATAGTGGGAAGCAGAAACCCTTCTGTTTACGGGAGAAGCCAGGCGGAAAACTTTTCCGCGGAGCTCTCGGCTCTCGGGTTTTGCATTGTCAGCGGTCTGGCAAAGGGAGTTGACGCGGCGGCGCATGGCGCTGTATTGAAGCGCGGCAACAGAACTCTGGCGGTGCTCGGCAGCGGTATAATGAAGATATATCCGGACGAGAACCGCGGGCTGGCCGAAAAAATCTGCGAGAACGGTGCGCTAATTTCAGAGTTTCCTCTGCTCAAGGGGCCGGAAAAATGGAATTTCCCGCGCAGGAACAGGGTAATCAGCGGGCTTTCCCTCGGCTCTCTGGTCATAGAAGCAGGAGAGAAAAGCGGCGCGCTGATAACCACAAAGTACGCGCTTGAGCAGGGGAGAGAGGTGTTTGCCCTTCCCGGCAACATTACGAGCGTGATGAGCAAAGGCACGAACGGGTTGATAAAGGCCGGCGCGAAGCTTGTGGAGAGCGCTGAAGACATAGTCAGCGAATTGTCGGGAGTTTTACCTGACGGTTTCCTCAACAAGACAGGCCAGGCTGAGCTGCCGGTGGTTAGCCTCTCGGAAGATGAAAACAGGGTCTTCTCGGCTGTAGAGGGCGAGACACATGTGGATGATATAGCGAAAACCTGCGGTATGCAGGTTAGCAAAGTGCTTTCGGTGCTGGTAGGACTGGAGCTGAAGGGTTACTTGAAACAGTATCAGGGAAAGATCTTCGTAAAATCCGTAAAATAGCGGCTAAAGGAGCAGCTAAGAATGGCAAATAAGGTGAGCAAGGTTGATAAGATAACTAAGAAACTAATTCTGGTCGAATCTCCGACAAAAGTCCATACCATTACGCAGTTCCTGGACAAGTCGTATACGGTCCGGGCGACGATGGGACACATTATTGACCTGCCAAAGAGCAAGCTTGGGCTTGATGAAGAGAACAACTTTGAGCCCTCATACATAGTAATGCGCACGAAGACCAAAATGCTGAAAGAAATAACTGCTGCCGCGGGCAAAGCGGATGTAATATACTTCGCGACCGATCCTGACAGGGAAGGCGAAGCCATAAGTTATCACTTGAAGAACAAGCTTAAGTTGGAGAAAAAAGAAACACACAGGATAGAGTTTAACGAAATTACTAAAAAGGCTGTACTCGCGGCTCTTGCGTCTCCGCGGGAGATAAACGCAAACCTTGTTTACGCCCAGCAGGCAAGACGAATATTAGACAGGCTGGTGGGTTACAAGATAAGCCCGCTTCTCTGGAAGAGCATACAGCGCGGGCTTTCCGCCGGCCGGGTTCAGTCAGTGGCTCTCCGCATGATTTGCGAAAGGGAGCGCGAGATTGAAGCTTTTAAACCTGTTGAATACTGGAGCGTGATTGCGAGGCTTAAGGGCGAAGCGACCGCGGAGTTCAACGCAAAACTGATACAGATTAAAGGCGCCAAGGCTGTTATAAAGACAAAGGAAGAAGGCGACAAGATAGTTTCCGACTGCACTTCCGCGGAATATGTAGTTAAAAAAATTGACAGCCGCGAGAAGAACAGATATACCGCTCCTCCTTTCATTACTTCAACGCTGCAGCAGGAAGCGGCAAAAAAACTGGGGTTCACCGCGAGAAAGACCATGATGATCGCGCAGAGCCTGTACGAAGGCGTGAATGTCGGAGAAGAAGGCGAGACCGGGCTCATAACCTACATGAGAACAGATTCGGTCAGGGTTTCTGAGGAAGCGCTTGCTGAGGTTAGAGGGCTTATCAAGGAAAAGTACGGAGCGGAGAGTCTTCCGGAAGTTCCTAATACCTTTAAGAACAAGAAAAACTCGCAGGATGCGCACGAAGCCGTAAGGCCGGCATCGGTGCTTCGCGAGCCTGCAGCGATTAAGCAGTTTCTGAACCCGGACCAGTTTAAACTTTACGATTTGATCTGGAAGAGGTTTGTGGCTTCGCAGATGAAGTCGGCGCTTCTTGAAGTTACCTCCATTGATATATCCGCGGGCGCGGAGTACCTCTTCAGGGCAACCGGAAATGTAATAAAATTCAAGGGGTTTCTCAGTGTGTACGACATCACCGAGGACAAGGACGAAAAGAAAGAGGGCGAAGAGGATGAGGCTGACAAGAACGCGGTGCTGCCGAAACTTTCCGAAGGGCAGGTATTGCTGCTCGTAAAACTTCTGCCGGAACAGCACTTTACCCAGCCGCCCCCGAGGTTCAATGACGCGTCGCTTGTTAAAGCGCTTGAAGAAAACAACATAGGCCGGCCGAGCACGTACGCGGCCATTATAAGCACTATTTTGGACAGGAATTACATTGAACGCCTGGATAAGAGGTTCAAGCCGACGGAATTAGGGTTTCTCGTATGCGATATCCTGGTCAAGAACTTCCCAAACGTGCTGAATGTGGAATTTACGGCGGGAATGGAAGAAGAACTTGACACCGTGGAAGAAGGGACGAACACCTGGCAGAAGGTCGTGGCGGATTTCTACAAACCCTTCTCGGAATCGCTGGCAAAAGCGGCGCTAACGCTTGGGGAGATGAAAAAGGAAGCGGATCCCAACGCGGAAAAGTGCGAGAAGTGCGGAAAGCCAATGGCAGTGAAGTTTGGTTTCCGCGGCAAGTTCATTGCCTGCACGGGTTACCCGGAATGCAAGAACACGAAATCCATCGGCGGCGAAGCGGCCGAAGAAGCTGCTCCCTCAGGCGTGGTTTGCGAGAAATGCGGCGCAAACATGATCCTAAAATTCGGAAGGTTCGGCAAATTCCTGGCTTGCGAGAAGTACCCGGAATGCAAGAGTACCAAGTCCATCGGAATCGGGATTAAATGCCCGAAATGCGGCGGAGATGTGGTGTCGCGGCGCGGGAAGAAAGGCTCGTTCTACGGTTGCGGCAATTACCCCAAGTGCGATTTTATCACCAACGCCAAGCCGGTCGCGAAAGCTTGTTCTAAATGCGGCTATCCGGTGACCACCCTTGTGAAGGGTAAAGTAAAATGCCTCAACGCGGAATGCAAGCACGAGGAAGATGCCAAGGAAGATGCGCCAGCTTAAGGATAAATTCCTGAGTTACATCAAGAACGAGAAAAACTATTCGGCCAACACGGTCGCTGCTTACACTAACGATCTTGACGCATTCATCTCTTTTCTTGGGAAAAAAAAGTCCGCGGCAGTTGAACCGGTAACCATCAGGGAATTTGTCGTGGGAATGAATGGCAGTAATTTCAGCAAGGCAACGATGGAGCGAAAAATTGCCACTCTTAAAAGTTTTTTTAAATACCTTAAAAGGGAAGGCCTGCAGAAATCGAATCCGGCTGCGGGAATATCGTTTCCCAGAAAAGAAAAAAAACTGCCGAGATTCCTTGAGGAAAGCGAAGTAAAGCACCTGCTGGGTTCTGTCGATACGGCAGAGAAAAACGGAGCCAGGGACCTTGCGGTGCTGGAACTGCTTTATTCCACAGGAATGCGCGTTGGCGAACTCTCAGGGCTGAAGGTGAAGGACATGGACATGCCGAACGGCATTGTCAGGGTCTTCGGCAAGGGGTCAAAAGAGAGGATAGTGCCCGTCGGTTCAAAGGCCGTGGAAGCGGTCGGCGCTTACCTGGCCTCCAGAACAAAGGATTCCGAATGGCTTTTCGCGAATGACAAGGGCCATCAGCTCGATCAAAGAATGGTGCGGTTTCTTGTCGATAAACAGGTGAAAGCGGCAAGCTTAAGCAAAAATATAAGCCCTCATTCGCTCCGCCACAGCTTTGCCACACACTTGTTAAATCACGGGGCTGACCTGAGGAGCGTTCAAGAGCTGCTTGGACATTCCAATCTTACAACCACACAGATTTACACGCATGTAACAACCGAACGGTTGAAGGAAATATACAAAAAAGCGCACCCTAGAGCTTAAATGAGTCCGAATGCCGGAGGCGTCATGGAAGAGATTATAAAAAAAGCGGGAGTACTTATTGAAGCCCTGCCCTATTTGCGTGAATTTTCCGGCAAGACCTTTGTTATTAAATACGGCGGCAAAGCCATGATAGATGAAGCGCTCAAAGACTCCGTCGTTCAGGATATAGTGCTGATGAAGTATATCGGCATAAACCCCGTGGTAGTGCACGGGGGAGGCCCTGAAATAACAGCAGCAATGGAAAGGGCCGGGCTTAAGGCAAAGTTTGTAAACGGGCGGCGAGTGACCGATAAGCAGACCATGAAGATAGTGGAATCGGTCCTGGCAGGTAAGACCAATAAAGAAATCGTCCGGATGTTCAATGCTCACGGCGGAAAGGCAAAAGGCCTTTCCGGAAAGGACGGAAAACTGCTTTTGACGAAAATGTTGGATTCCGAACTGGGGTTTGTCGGCGAGATAGAGAAAGTTAACACTCTTGAACTTAAAAAACAACGGGAATTTATTCCGGTAATAGCTCCCATAGGCATTGGCCGGGACGGGAATACATACAACATAAACGCCGATGATGCGGCAGCCGCGCTTTCAGTGGCCGTGAAAGCCGAGAAACTTATTCTTATCACCGATGTCTCGGGAGTAATGCATAATAAGGCTTTGATTCCTTCCATCAGCATGAAAGAAGCAAAGCAGATGATAAAAGACGGGGTAATAACGGGCGGAATGATTCCGAAGGTGCATTCCTGCATGACCGCGATAGAAGGCGGCGTGAAGAAGGCGCACATAATTAACGGCACGGTCAAGCACTCGCTGCTTCTTGAAATTTTTACAAAAACAGGCATCGGGACGGAGATCAAAAAATGAAAAGAACAGAAGTTCCTCTTCAATTCACAAATAAAGGCGAAAAATTGTTTGGGGTGCTTCACCTGCCGTCCTCGTCAGGGAAATACCCCTGCGTGGTAATGTGTCACGGGTTTACCGGGCACAAGGCGGAAGATCATTTTCTCTTCACCAAAGCGGCAAGGAAGCTCGCCGAGCAAGGCATTGCCGCGTTTCGTTTCGATTTCCGCGGTTCCGGGGATTCTGAAGGAACCTTCGACCGGATGACCGTCGGAACTGAGATAAGCGACGCGGCAGAGGCAATAAAATTCATAAAGACGCACCGAAACATCAAGAAAGCGAGTATAGGCGTCCTGGGTTTGTCTATGGGAGGGTTTGTCGCGGCCTATATCTGCGGTAATGTTCCCGGTGTAAGAGCAGCGGTTCTGTGGAGCGCCGTAGGGCAGTACAAAAAAGTATTCGGCAAAAACCTGAAGGTAAACTTCAGGGCAAAGAATTTAAAAGCAAAAGACGTCGGCGGGGTGTCCGTCGGTAAAGGATTCTTCAAGGCGGGAATCTGGTACGACGGGTTAAATCTCATTTCAATTAACGAGTTCAGCGGGCCGCTCCTTATTGTCCATAGCGATAATGACAAAGCGGTGCCTTTCTCCGACGCTGAACTTTACTACAAGACCTCTGGGTCAGGAATAAAGGAACTGAGAAAAATCAAAAGCGGAGGGCATACCTACGGTTCCGGGGGTGCCGAGCCTAAGGTAATAGAGTACACTGCCTGGTGGTTCAAGAAACATCTGTCGGCAAGGCGCTAAACCATATAAAAACCAAAACCAAGAAATAAATGCTAAGCACTAAATTCTTAACAAAAGCAAAAGAAGCCTTTTTCTTTTCTGTTGTTTTGCGTTTTTCATTTTGCGTCTGGTTTAGTATTTAGTGCTTTGTTTTGCCAGGAGACAGCCATGAGAAGCACAGACATTTTTCTTGACGAGCAGAAATACATCTTTCAGACCTATGCGAGGTTTCCGGTCCTTATCACAAAGGGTAAAGGGATGTATGTAACGGATAATGAAGGTAAGCATTACCTGGATTTCCTTTCAGGCATTGCGGTCAACGCTTTGGGGCACTGCCACCCGGCGGTGGTAAACGCTATCAAGAATCAGGCAAAGAAACTTTCCCATACCTCAAATCTTTATTACACGCTTCCGCAGGTAAAACTCGCGAAGAAATTGGCAGAGTTGTCAGGTTTGAGCAAGAGCTTCTTCTGCAATAGCGGCGCGGAAGCGAACGAGGCCGCCATAAAACTTGCAAGGAAGTATGCCAAGGAGAGCCTTGGCGCTGAGAAATTTGAGATAATAACCATGCACGGGGCTTTCCACGGCCGGACGTTGGCGACGCTTACTGCGACCCCCAACGAGAAATTTCACAGAGGCTATGAACCGCTGCCGGCGGGTTTTCAATATGTCAATTACAATGATATTGGAGCTCTGAAAAAAGCGATAGATGGAAAGACTTGCGCTGTGCTGGTTGAACCGGTTCAGGGTGAAGGCGGGGTTTTGGTTCCGGCGCCGGGCTATCTGAAGGAGATCCGGACTATGTGCGACGAAAGGAATATCCTGCTTATTCTCGATGAAGTGCAGGTTGGCATGGGGCGGACCGGAAAGATGTTTGCCTTTCAGCGGGAGGGCATTCTTCCTGACATACTGACGCTCGCAAAGACCATAGGCGCCGGTTTGCCTCTCGGTGCCATGCTCGCTTCTGAAAAAGTTTCGGCTGGCTTTGTGCCGGGCAGCCACGGGAGCACGTTTGGAGGAGGGCCTATTGTCTGCGAAGCCGGGCTAGCGGTCCTTGAGGTTATAGAGAAGAAGGGCCTTTTGAAAAATGTTTCCGAGATGGGGTCTTATCTTCTTTCAGGATTGAAGAAGTTGAAAGAAAAACATCCCGCAATAAAAGAAGCCCGCGGTACAGGCCTTATCTGCGGAGTCGAACTTGAGATGCCGGGTAAAGAGATTGTGAGCAAAATGCTGCGCAAAGGTTTTCTGATAAACTGCACTAACGACAAGGTTCTTCGTTTTCTGCCTCCTTTCATCGTGGCAAGGAAGCATATTGACGCCTTGATTCTGGCTCTTGACTCGGTCCTATCAGAAAAATAGATCAAAACAGGATAACGCCCGTTTCCCCGTAAAACTAATGGAATTTCCCGCCTTTTAACAATGAAATCATCATGTTTTTTATGGTAAAATAATATTTCATACTGCCTCTAGGCCGAAAGCCTTAAGGGATATATTCGTATTTTGGGAGTCAATTATGAAGCTGAAATCGAAAGACCTGCTGGGCATAGAGCAGCTGACAAAGAAAGAGATTGAAGCCATCTTCCGCGTAACAGAGGATTTCAAGAGAAAGAAGCGCACGGATAAGCCTCTTTCCGGAAAAACGCTCGCGATGATATTTGAAAAGCCCTCAACCCGCACACGGGTCTCTTTTGAATGCGCCATTTACCAGCTCGGCGGTTTGCCTGTGGTCCTGAACTCATCGGAAATACAACTTTCGCGCGGCGAGACCATTCCTGATACGGCAAGAGTGCTTTCCGGCTATGTCGACGGAATAACCATCAGGACATTCGAGCACCGGAAAGTCGTGGAACTGGCGAAACACGCTTCGGTTCCGGTTATCAACGCGCTTTCAGATTTTGAGCATCCGTGCCAGGCCCTTGCGGATTTATATACTATTTATGAGAAAAAGGGTTTGAGCGGAATAAAAATAGCTTATGTGGGCGACGGCGACAACAATGTGACAAACTCGCTGATTTTTATCTGCGCGCTGATGGGAATTCCGGTAAGCGTCGCTTCGCCGAAAGGTTACCAGCCTAAACGGGAAGTTATAGAGACGGCAAAAATGCTGAATCCTAAAGCGGAAGTGGTTGTCACTGCAGATTCGAAGGCCGCGGTAGTGGACGCTGACGTTATCTATACCGATGTCTGGGTCAGCATGGGGGCTGAAAACGAAGCCGCGAAACGCAAGAAAGCGTTAAAGGCTTACCAGCTCAACAAGGCGTTGCTTAATTCCTGCGGGCAGAAAGATTATTTAATAATGCACTGTTTGCCCGCTCACCGGGGCGATGAGATTACCGACGAAGTAATGGAAAGCAAAAATTCAGTTGTTTTCGCGCAGGCGGAGAATCGTATGCACGTGCAGAAGGCCGTGCTCTATTTTCTCCTGGGAGGGAAGGATGCAAACTAAGGCAAAGAAAGTAGTCCTGGCATATTCAGGAGGACTTGACACTTCAATAATAATACCGTGGCTCAAGGAAAATTATGGCTGCGAAGTAATAGCCTGCGCTGTTGATGTGGGACAGGGGGAAGAACTTGCTCCGCTCCGCAAGAAAGCTATGAAGACCGGCGCGAGCAAGATCTACATCATTGACGCCAAGAAAGAATTCGTGAAAGACTTCATTTTTCCCGTTCTCAAAGCAGGCGCGGTATATGAGGGGCGTTATCTTCTCGGCACTTCCTTCGCGCGCCCCGTAATAGCAAAGAAGATCGTGGATATTGCAAAGAAAGAAAAGGCTGATGCCGTTTGCCACGGCGCGACCGGAAAGGGCAACGACCAGGTTCGTTTTGAGCTTACTTTTAAGGCGCTAATGCCGGAAGTTAAAATAATCGCGCCCTGGCGCGAATGGAACATTAAGTCCCGCGAAGATGCAATGGATTACGCGGCTGCAAGAGGCATACCCGTGCCGGTCACGAAAAAGAAACCTTACAGCATGGACCGCAACCTCTGGCATATTAGTTATGAAGGCGGGATACTGGAAGATCCCTGGTTCACGCTTCCGGAAGATATGTATCTGTTGACCACGAGCCCGGAAAAGGCTCCTAATAAGCCGGAGTTTGTTGAGATAGAGTTCTTAAAGGGCGAGCCGGTGAAGCTCAACGGAAACAAGTACGGCCCGGTAGAACTTATTCAGAAACTAAATATTATTGCGGGGCGAAACGGCGTAGGGCGCATTGATATCGTCGAGAACCGTCTTGTCGGAATGAAGTCCCGAGGGGTATATGAAACGCCGGCGGGAACCGTTCTCATGGCAGCGCACAAGGACCTTGAGTTGTTGACTATGGAGCGGGACGCGTATCACTACAAAGAAACTCTCGCTCCTAAGTACGCCGAACTTGTCTATAACGGCCAGTGGTATACGGACATCCGGCAGGCGATTGATGAGTTTGTTAACTTCACTCAACGCACAGTTACCGGAACCGTCAGAATGAAGCTTTACAAAGGTTCCTGCATGGCTGTCGGCAGAAAATCACCCTGCTCGCTTTATGACGTGAATATTGCTAATTTCAAGAAGGATTCGCACTACGACCACAAGGACGCCGAAGGTTTTATTAATCTCTTCGGACTTCCTATTAAGATAAAGGCAATGCTAAGGAAGAAATAAGCACCAGTAGTGCAAGCACCAAACACTAAATAAATACCAAGAAACAAAAAATATAAAGTCCAAATACAGGTAATTATAAAGACAGTTTGTAGTTTTAATACAGGAGATTAAATATGAAACTCTGGGGCGGGCGTTTTGAGAAAAAGCCGTCTAAAGCGGCGGAGAAGTTCACAAGTTCCATCTTCTTCGACTACCGGCTTGCCGAGTATGATGTACTCGGCAGTATTGCTCATGTCAAAATGCTCGGGAAACAGAAAATAATCCCAAAAACTGACTCCGCGAAAATAGTCAAGGCTCTCTGGAAAGTGCTCGCGGCGGTAAAGTCAGGTAAGTTTGCGCCTGACGCTTCCTGCGAAGATATCCATACGGATATCGAGAAGCGCGTGATAAAGCTGGCAGGTAAATCCGGCAAGAAGATGCATACTGCCCGTAGCCGCAATGACCAGATAGCGCTCGACGAGCGGATGTATATGCGTTCCGAGATCAACGATATAACGGCCGGCCTGGAAGAACTCATTTCCGTCTTCGTAAAACTTGCGAAAGAGAATAGCGGGCTGGTATTGCCCGGTTTCACCCATATGCAGCACGCCCAGCCGGTAAAGTTCTCAGCCTGGGCAGGCGCCTACGCGGCTATGTTTTCGCGCGATATAGAGCGTTTCAAAGACTGCTTCAAGCGGGTGAATGCTATGCCGCTCGGAGCCTGCGCGCTGGCCGGAACCTCGCTTCCGATTGACCGGAATTATGTCGCGAAACAGCTGGGATTTCCGGCTCCTGTTAAGAATACCCTTGACGCCGTTTCAGACCGCGACCATGTAGTTGAATTTATAGCGGATTCCGCGGTGGTTTTCATGCATTTAAGCCGCCTTGCAGAGGAAATGGTAATCTGGTCAACGAAAGAGTTTAAATACATAGAGATTCCCGACGAATATTCCACGGGGTCCAGCATAATGCCGCAGAAGAAGAACCCGGATATATTTGAACTGCTCCGGGGCAAGACCGGCCGGGTTTACGGCAACCTTACGGGAATTCTTACCATTATGAAAGGCCTGCCGCTTGCTTACAACAGCGATATGCAGGAAGACAAGATTCATCTGTTCAGCGCGGCAGATGCCGTCAAGGAAGCTCTCGAGATTGCGGCGCTTGTCATGGCAGGCGTGAAATTTAATCAGGAGAACATTAAATACTCCATGAAGAATGATTTCTCGGATGCCGTCGAGGCCGCGAATTACCTGGTAAAGAAGGGTCTTGATTTTAAGGACGCGCATAACGTCGTTGGGAAAATAGTTCTGCATTGCATAAAAGAAGAGATTGGTTTTAATGATCTTTCTCTTTCCGAACTGAAAGAATTCTCTGACAAGATAGGGCAGGATTTTTACGGCATTCTGAATCAATAGGTGCGCATAATTTCGCTTTACAGGGGTTCCAATGGAAAAGTACGGTAAGGAAATAATAGTTATTTTAGATTTTGGTTCCCAGTATAACCAGCTAATCGCGAGACGTGTCAGGGAGCAAAGCGTCTACTGCGAAATACTTCCGCCGACAACGACCGCGAAAGAGCTCAAGGAGTTCAAAGGGCTCAAAGGAATAATACTCTCAGGCGGGCCGGCGAGCGTTTACCAGGAGAGCGCTCCAACGATGGACAAGGGTATTCTTGACCTTGGCGTGCCGGTGCTTGGTATCTGTTACGGTATGCAGCTCTTTACTTACCTGCTGGGCGGCAAGGTCCAAAAAGCCGAGAAGCGTGAGTACGGGCTGGCTAAGCTCATGATAAAGGATTTTAGCGACCTGATGTGGAACATGAGATCGACGCTCAATGTCTGGATGAGTCATGGCGACCAGGTCTCAAAGACTCCTGAAGGGTTTGAATCTATCGGCTACACTCTTACCTGCCCAAATGCGGTTGTGCGCCACAAATTAAAGAGTATCTGGGGTGTGCAGTTCCACCCGGAAGTAGTTCACACCCAGGCGGGCAAGGACCTCATTAAGAACTTTCTTATAAAAATCTGCGGATGTAAAGCTGACTGGACCATGGAATCCTTTGTGGAAGAATCCGTCAAGTCTATCAGGGCTCAGGTCGGCGACAAGAAGGTTCTCTGCGGGCTGTCCGGAGGGGTGGATTCCTCCGTTGCGGCAGTCCTGATACACAAGGCAATAGGAGATAACCTTCACTGTGTTTTTGTTAACAACGGTGTGCTGAGAAAGAACGAACCCGAGACCGTGGTAAGCACTTTCCGGGGCACTTACAAGCTCAACCTGCACTATGTTGACGCCGAGGACAGGTTTATAGAAAAACTGAAAGGCATAACTAATCCCGAAGAAAAGAGAAAGATAATCGGACATGAGTTTATCCGCGTATTTGAAGAAGAGGCGAAGAAACTTTCAGGAATAGAATTCCTTGCCCAGGGCACGCTCTACCCGGATGTCATTGAGAGTGTTTCCGTAAAAGGCCCGTCTGCGACGATAAAATCCCATCACAATGTCGGAGGGCTTCCGAAGGACCTCAAGTTCAAACTGATAGAGCCTCTCCGGGAACTCTTTAAGGACGAGGTCAGGCTTGTCGGCAAAGAACTCGGCATTCCGGAAGATATCTTGTGGCGCCAGCCGTTCCCGGGCCCAGGCTTGGCTGTGAGGATACTCGGGGAAGTGAACAAAGAACATACCGGCATCCTTAAAGAAGCCGACGCGATTGTAATCGAAGAGATAAAAAAAGCGGGTCTTTACAGGAGCATTTGGCAGTCCTTTGCGGTGCTTCTGCCGATTAAAACAGTAGGTGTTATGGGAGACGAACGGACTTATGAAAATGTCGTGGCCCTTCGCGCTGTTGAAAGTATAGACGGCATGACTGCGGACTGGGTGAAGCTTCCGTATGAAGTGATGAGTTCCATTTCAAATAGAATCATAAACGAAGTCCGCGGTGTTAACAGGGTCGTTTATGATATCAGCAGCAAGCCGCCCGCGACGATAGAGTGGGAATAACCTCTTTCACTCCCCCTTCAACATAAAGGGGAGCCGGAGGGGGATAAAACAGGAATAGCTGGAATGTTTTTCCCGGGGGGATTTCAACCCCACCCCGGCCCTCCCCTTATCATGAAGGGGAGGGGGAGAATAGGAATGCCTGAAGTCAAGAACCCCCGTGAAATAAAAAAACGAATCCGGAGTGTCGGAGACACCGAGCAGCTTACAAAAGCCATGAAGATGGTCGCGTCGGTGCGCTTTAAACGCGCTTTCCAGATGGTTTCTGCCGGAAGGCCTTATTCAAAGAGCATACGCGATATGGTCGCGGATATCTCCGGAGGGATCAGCGATTCCTACGAAAATCCCTTTTTTGAAGCGGGCAAAAGCGCGAAGAAAGAGCTTCTTCTTGTTGTCGGTTCAGATAAAGGCCTCTGCGGCAGTTACAACAGCAATGTCCTGCGCGCCGCGCAGAAATACCTTGCTTCCAAAGGCCGGGATAATGTTGATGTCATCGCGGTCGGGAAGAAAATAAAGGATTCCATCGTTCGCAGCGACTGGAAGGTTGTGGACTCCTTCCTTAACATATTCCAGGATTTCAACTATGAATCAGCCGTTCAGGTAGCCGAGAGGCTTACCTATGCTTTTACCAGCGGAGAGTACAACGAAGTTTCTATCATGTTCAGCGAATTCAAGAACGCCGCGCAGGCGGTTATAAAGACGGAGAGGCTCTTCCCTTTAAAACTAAAAGGCGGGAAGAAGCAGGCGGCTGATTATATCTATGAGCCGAAACTGGAACAGATAATGGAAGTTCTGCTTCCGAAATATATCAAAGTCAGCGTTTATGAGATGCTGGTTGAGGCGAACGCTTCCGAGCAGGGCCTGCGAATGACCAGCATGGAGCAAGCCAACAGGAACGCGAGAGACATGATACGCGATCTTACTCTGGTTTATAACAAAGCAAGGCAGGGCAGCATCACTAGAGAGCTCGCTGACCTTGTGGGCGGAGCAGCAGCGGTTAGTTAAGAACAAAAGTTTGTAAAGTTCTTAAAGTTCATAAGGTCAAGGCTTCTGTTTTGCGGGACCTTATTAACTTTACAAACCTTATAAACCTTATAAACTTTTTTGAAGCGGAGGCTTTATGGCTGATTTATCAACCGGAAAAGTTGTTCAAATAATTGGCGTTGTTGTGGACGTGGAGTTTCCAGACGGGAACCTGCCTCCCATTTATACTGCGCTCAAAATCCTGAGGGATATTCCCGGAGATTACGGGAAAATGGAGATAATAGCCGAGGTTCAGCAGCATCTCGGGGATAATACCGTCAGAAGCGTGGCAATGGCTTCGACAGACGGCCTCAAAAAAGGTTCTCCTGTTGTCAACACGGGAAAGCCTATTTCAGTTCCGGTCGGGCGCAATTGCCTCGGGAGGATGTTTAATATTCTCGGCGAGCCGATAGACGGCGGGCCGGAATTAAAGATAGAAAAAACCTCTCCCATTCACAGGGACCCTCCTTCTTTTATGGACCAGGACACCAAAGTTGCGATGCTTGAAACCGGGATCAAGGTCATAGATCTTCTGGCTCCGTTTCCCAAGGGCGGCAAGGTTGGATTGTTCGGCGGCGCGGGCGTCGGAAAGACTGTGACTATTATGGAACTCATAAGAAACATTGCCACAGAGCACGGCGGTTTCTCGGTTTTTGCCGGCGTAGGAGAGAGAACAAGGGAAGGAAACGACCTTTACCTCGAAATGAAAGAATCTGGCGTGCTTGAAAAGATGATTATGGTCTTCGGACAGATGAATGAACCGCCCGGGGCGAGGCTTCGCGTAGGATTGACCGGCCTTACACAGGCGGAATACTTCAGGGACGAGGAAGGACAGGATCTCCTGCTCTTCATAGACAATATCTTCAGGTTCATCCAGGCAGGCTCTGAAGTTTCGGCCCTGTTGGGCCGCATGCCGTCCGCGGTGGGATACCAGCCTACTCTGGCAACCGAGATGGGCGCGTTGCAGGAAAGGATTACCTCCACAAAAAAGGGTTCAATCACTTCGGTGCAGGCCATTTACGTTCCGGCGGATGATCTTACGGATCCCGCCCCGGCAACCGCTTTCTCGCATCTTGACGCGCAAACCGTTCTTTCGAGACAGCTCACCGGACTCGGAATTTATCCGGCCGTTGACCCTCTGGATTCAAATTCGAAGATACTTGATCCCAGAATAGTCGGGCAGGAGCATTATGATGTGGCCCGCGGAGTGCAGAAGATCCTCCAGCGCTACAAAGAGCTCCAGGACATCATTGCCATTCTTGGAATTGAAGAGCTTTCCGAAGAAGACAAACTTATCGTGGCCAGGGCGAGAAAGGTGCAAAGGTTCCTCTCCCAGCCGATGTTCGTAGCCGAAGCTTTTACCGGGCGAGCGGGGCGTTATGTCCCGATAGAGCAGACCGTCAAGAGTTTCAAAGGCCTGATCAGCGGAGAGTATGATGAAATACCGGAGAGCGCTTTCTACATGCAGGGTACGATAGAAGACGTTTTGGAAGCCGCGGAGAAAGCAAAGGCATGAACTTCTCGGGAAAAAAGATAAATCTGGAAGTTGTCACGCCGGCGCGTGTTATTTTCGCCGGCGCAGTAGACAGCCTCACCGCAGATGCCGAGAAAGGCAATATGGGAATATTCCCGCAGCACGCGCCGCTGCTGGCTTTGCTTAAGCCGGGGTTTGTTAAGTATTCCGCGGAAGGGGTTGCCGGGAGTTTCAAGACTTCGGACGGCTTCCTTGAAATATCAAGAGACAAGGTTCGGATAATTGTGGAGAGCGCGGAGGCATCGAAATAATGGCAGATTTAAAGTACGAATACGCGGCGTTGGAAAAGAGAGTCCTGGAGTTACGGGGGCATCTTTGACATCGACGGAAAGCTTGAAGAAGTAAAGCGTATCGACGCGGAATCTTCCGCGGACAATTTCTGGGGAGACAACGAAAAAGCCAGAAAACTGCTCAAAAAAAGAGAGCAGCACCTCCGCGATGTAGACGGCTGGAAAAAACTCCACGCAGACCAGGAAGACCTGAAGGCAGGCCTTGAACTGCTTGCCCTTGAAAATGACGAAACCTTTCTGAAAGAACTGGAAGAAAAAGCCGCTAAACTCCGCAAAGACATTGAAGCCAGCGAGCTCTACGTTTACTTCACCGACGAATACGACGGCAATAACGCTTTCCTGTCCATACATCCCGGCGCCGGCGGCACGGAATCGCAGGATTGGGCTTCCATGCTGCTGCGCATGTATTCAAGGTGGATAGAGCGCAGGGGTTTTAAAGTGGAGACTATCGACCTTCTGCCCGGCGAAGAGGCCGGGGTCAAGGACGCAACCCTCCTGGTTTCCGGGCCGAACGCGTACGGTTATCTTAAATCCGAAAAGGGCGTGCACCGTTTGGTTCGAATCTCACCGTTTGACGCCAACAAGAGAAGGCACACCTCTTTTGCCTCCGTGGATATTTCTCCGGAGGTTGACGACGTTCAGATAGAAGTGAAAGAAGAAGATTACCGTCTTGACACCTTCAGGGCTTCCGGCGCGGGCGGGCAGCACATAAACAGGACCGACTCCGCCGTCAGGATGACACACTACGCGACGAATATAGTGGTCACTTGCCAGAGCGAAAGGTCCCAGCTGAAAAACAAAATAATCGCCATGAAAGTTCTAAAATCACGGCTCTATGAGTTTTATAAAGCGCAGCAGGATGAAAAGATGAGCAAAGTAGGCGGCGAGAAAAAGGATATTGAATGGGGCAGCCAGATAAGGTCTTATGTCCTGCAGCCGTACCAAATGGTAAAGGATGTCCGCACCGGCTATGAAACCAGCAACACGCAGGGAGTGATGGACGGCGAGATTGACGGATTTATCGAAGCGTATTTGAAAATGAAGGCCGGGAAAAATAAAAGTTAATAAGGTTTATAAAGTTTATAAGGTTTGTAAGGTGCAGATGCGGCGTAACAGGAACGAGGAGGCTTTATGATGGTGATCGGTCCGTTGATGATAGAACATCGCCTGATAGAGCGCATGGTCAATATATTGGACAAAGAGCTTCAGAGGGCCGGTAAAAACGGCATTATCAATCCCGCTGACCTGGATTCTTTTGTTGAGTTCATGCGCGTGTACGCCGACAAATGCCATCACGGCAAAGAAGAGGGGATTCTTTTCGCGGAATTGGGCAGGAAGGATGTGTCACGCGAGCACAGGAAAGTAATACTAGAACTTGTTTCCGATCATATATTCGGCCGCAGCCAGGTTGCTAAGCTTGTTGCTCTTAACGCGGACTACAAGGCTGGGGATAAAGGAAAGCTAAAAGAGATAACAGAGGTTTTCTCGGGTCTCGCAGTCTTTTATACCGCGCACATACGCAAAGAAGATAAGGACTTCTTTATTCCGGTCATGAGGTATTTCAGCCCTGCGGAGCACCAGGCAATGCTCAAAGCTTCCAACGAATTTGATTCAAATATGGACCTTGCAAAATACCAGGAAATGGTTCTTTCCATGGAAAAAGCCCTCAAATAGTTGCATACAACAGGTTGTGCCTTCTGAAACTCCTTCCACAATAAAAAACCCTAAGAACCAACTTTCCATTGACAAAACCTTTAAAATCGCTATACTATATGTGGTATAGGCTAGACGGGTGGCATACTACAGGAATTAATGTGTTTTACCGGCAAAGCAAGGCCGGTGATTAGATAGATTCGCGTCTTTTGGGGGATTCTACAGGCTTGAAGCTAAAAAAACTTGAAATATACGGGTTCAAATCCTTCGCGGACAAGACCGTCATAAACTTTGAACCCGGAATTACCTGCATTGTCGGTCCAAACGGCGCCGGCAAATCCAATGTCGTTGACTCTATCCGCTGGGTGCTGGGAGAGCAGAGCGCCAAATCCTTAAGATCAAACCAGATGGACAATGTTATATTCAACGGCACCGATACCAGGCGCCAGCTTGGTATGGCGGAAGTCGGCCTCACCTTCTCCGAGACTAAGGGCCAACTCTCGCTCGACTTCGAAGAGGCCACCATCATGCGCCAGATCTTCCGCGGCGCGGACTGTGAATACTTTATAAATAAATCACCCTGCCGTTTAAAAGACATCAATGAATTATTCCTTGATACCGGCGTAGGCACAGACACTTACTACATAATGGAACAGGGGAAGATGGACGCAATACTCTCCGCCAGGCCTATGGAGAGAAGGGCCATATTTGAAGAGGCAGCCGGAATCTCAAAATACAAACTCCGCAGGGATGAAGCATTAAAAAAACTTGACGCTACAGAACAGAACCTGCTCCGCATCAAGGATATCATCGGCGAAGTCAAGAGACAGGTCGGAAGTCTGGAGCGTTACGCGAAGAAAGCGGAGAAAAGCAAGAAACTCAATGAAGAACTCCGCGAGGTCGAAGTTTCCCTGCGCCATTTCGAGTATAGTTCTCTTATGGCGGAGCTTGACCGGCTCTCTTCCGGAGAGGAAGCTCTTAAAGCGGAAGTAGCAGCGCTGGAAAAGGGCATAACGGACGAGGAGACGAGGCTTGTCGAAGGGCGCAAAAAACTATTTGAGGAAGAGAAGAACCTCTCGGGCAAGCAGGACGAGTATTACAGGCTCGCGGCCGAACTGAACAATGTCTTCAACAAAATAAATATGCTCGGCGAAACGAAAGAGCGTATTGCCAGGGAAACCGAAGAGATAAACTCCAGGACTGCCGACCTGGACAGGAAGGCCGAAAATGCCAAATCTCAGGCCGACAGGTCAACAGCGGAATACAACGAAACCGTAGCGTCGCTTGCCTCGGAAAAAGAAAAGATTGCGAAGCAGATGGATGCCATACGCGAAGCCAAAGACAAGAACAAACACGATGTCAAGAACCTGGAAGAGTATAAAGTACAGCTCTTTGACATCATGAACGAAGCGGTCCATTTAAGGAACGACCTGAAGAACTGCGAGAACCGGGCTGCGGAACTGGCGGCTGCGAGAGAAAAAAAGGTCTCGCAAAAGCAGGAATATATTCAACAGCGCGAAGTCATAGACGCTAAATTGAAAGAGCTTAGAAAATCTCTTTCGGCACTCGGCGACAGCGGCAAATTTTCCTCTTCCGAAAAAATCTATGAATATACCGCTGACGAAGTTGTGAAGTCAGGCGAAGCGGAAGCCTTAATTGAGGCAGATTTTAAGGAAGCGGCAAAAGCGGCTGATTTTGCCGCGCTGAAGGCGATAATTTCCGGCCTGCGCGAGAAATGGAATTCCTACCTGAAAAAGGTTAAGCCGCTTTTCCTCATTCTTCAGGATGTCGAAGGAACCGTCGCGAAAAAGCATGAAGAGCAGGCCTTTGTAGCCGATTTGGACAGGGCGGGCAAATATGAGAAGGTGATAGAGGCCGAGATAGCCCAGCTTGACGGAGAGATAGAGAGTCTGGCAATAAACGCAGGCGCCGTAAAAGAAAAGATGAAATGGGTCGACGAGAAACACGCCGGGCATAACGTAAAAATAAAGGAACTCGAGAGTTCCATAGTTGACGCAAGAAAGAACGAGGAAGCGGATAATATCGTTTTTACCGACCTTAAGGTGAGGCTTACCTTCCTTGAGCAGAAAGAGATAAACCTGAAGAATGATATTGACCGGCTGGCCCTGAACCTTGAAGAGATTCAGGTCAGCAGGAAGATGTATCTCAAAGAAATAGAGACAAAGAACTCCTCCGTTGTGAAGAACCAGGAGGAGGTGCTGGAACTTCAAAAGTTTCTGAACGAGAACAAAGAAAGAAAGGAACAGCTTGAAAATTCGGTCAGCGAAGAAAGAAAGAGCAACGAAGCCATCAGGGAAGCTTTCTATCGGGACGAGGAAAGGCTCCGGCTGCTCAGAAAAGACCACGAAGTAAAACAGAAGAAGTCTTTTGAAAACCTTATCAGTATTAGCAGGCTGCAGTCGAAGTCTGGCAGTATCAGGGAGCAGGTCAAGAAGGATTACAAGCTGGAGCTTGAGGGTTTCACTCCGGAGAAGGATTATCTCGCGCTTAATTCACTTTCGCCGGAATCCGCGGCGGAAAAAATTGCGGAACTCAAGAAGATGATAGAAGAAGTCGGCCCGGTCAATATGATGGCAATGGATGAGTACGCCGAGCTGACAGAGCGCTATAACACGCTCACAACCCAGGAGAAAGACCTTTCCGAAGCAAAGAGCTCGCTGGTAAAAACCATCACTCAGCTTAACACGACAACAAAGCAATTATTCCTTGAGACTTTCGTGAAAATAAAGAACAATTTTAACGAGGTTTTCAGGAAGCTGTTTAACGGCGGGCACGCGGACCTGATACTCCTTGACGAGGAGAACCTGCTGGAGACCGGCATAGAAGTCATAGCAAGGCCTCCGGGGAAGCGCCCGCAGAACGTCGCCATGCTTTCCGGCGGAGAACGGGCGATGACCGCCATAGGGCTGCTCTTTGCCGTTTTTATGGTTAAGCCTTCGCCGTTCTGCATACTGGACGAAATAGACGCGCCTCTTGATGATTCAAATGTTATAAGGTTTAGGGACATGCTCACAGGCTCATTCCCGAATGTTCAATTCATAATGATAACCCATAACAAGATAACTATGGAAACAGCCGACGTGCTCTACGGGGTCACTCAGACCGAACCCGGAGTTTCCAGGATAATATCCGTCAAACTGAAAGACATTGACGAATCCGGCCTCGCGAAGGTTCCGGAAGCCACTAAAGAAAACGCCGGCTAACCCGCTGTAAGGTTTTAGGAAACAAGCCGTCAGGCGTCCTTTGTAAGTCACGCAGCCGCACGTAGCTTCCTTGTCTCTTTTGTTTTGCTTCAAAATGTTTACGTTACAAACCTTATGAACGTTATAAACTTTATCTTTCAGATGCCGGAGAAAACCTCACCCTTTAGGGTGAGGATGAATCCGGCATGAATAATATTAACACACCTATAAAGAGAAACTCCGGCCTTCAGGCCGCAGAGTTTCATAAACTTTTTCCTTTTCCTTATTTCTTGAAAATTCCCGATTCCTTCTGTTATACTTATTAAACGCTGGTCATTTCGAATTGATTGCATTCTAACTTTATAGGGGTGCCTATGGCGAAGCCTTTGGTTGCGATATTTCTGGGGTCGGATTCAGACCTTCCCGTAATGGCCGAAACGGCGGTTATCCTTGAAAAAGCAGGTGTCTCTTACGAGTTTGTCATTGCTTCAGCTCACAGGAGCATCAGTTTTGTTCAGCAGAGGGTGAAGGAACTCGAAGCCGAAGGCGTAAAAATATTTATAGCCGCCGCAGGCATGGCCGCCGCATTGCCCGGAGTTATTTCGGCAGAGACAACTCTCCCGGTGATAGGCGTTCCTCTTGACGGTTCCTCCCTTAAAGGTATTGACGCTCTCTATGCGATAGTCCAGATGCCGGGCGGAATTCCTGTAGCTACTATGGCAATCGGAAAAGCGGGCGCCGTGAATGCGGCCGTCTTTGCCGTGCAGATTCTCGCGCTTTCGGAAGAGAAATACAGGGCCTGGATGACGCACCACAAGAAGAAACTGGCCGAGGTTATTATGGCAAAGTCGCAGTCTTTGAAGGCAAAAGGTTACAGAAAATACATTGAGGAAATGGGGAAGAAATGAATACGGCCGCTCATCAGAATAAGATAGTCGATAAATCCAAGATTAAGTTTCTGGTCGAGAAACTGAAAGAGGGGGCGGTCATCGGCATCCCTACAGACACCGTTTACGGCATAGCTGCCAGGATGAAAGACCTTAAGGCCGTTGACCGCATATACAGGATAAAGAATAGGCCGAAGTCAAAGCCCCTTATAATATTTGTAAGCGATCCGCATCAGGTTGATGATTTTATAGAAGAAATGCCGCCGTTCGCGATTGACCTTATGGAAACTTTCTGGCCCGGCCCTCTGACGCTTATCTTCCCGGCGGCAGAGTCCGTCTCGAAGGAAATAACCGCGGGGCTGAACACCATCGGGGTCAGGATTCCGGACTGCAAGCCCGTTATTGATATTTTGAAGTCTATTAACGAGCCGCTTGTCGTGACCAGCGCTAATATATCCGGGAAGAAAGATCCCGTGACCGCAGCCGAAGTGCTCTCGGAACTTGGCGACAGCATTGACTATATACTTGACGCCGGAACAACGCTTCACCAGGTTGTTTCAACTATCGTAGATGTGACAGGCGAGCATCCTAAGATAACCAGGCAGGGAGCTCTTAAAAGATCAAAACTGGAAGACGTGGTAATAGATATCAGATGAATATCCTTTTTGTCTGCACCGGCAACTCCTGCCGTAGCGTCATGGCGGAATACATACTAAAAAAAAGTCTTAAAGACCTGAAAGCCGGAGATATTAGAGTTGCTTCCGCCGGAACCTCGGCTCTGACAGGAGACACAGTTTCGGCAAACGCGGCTGCGCTTCTAAATGAGTACGGGATAAATGCCGCGGGGCACAGTTCCAGGAATATAAGCAAAGAGATTGTGGGCCAGGCAGAACTGATATTCGCCCTTACACGCAGTCATCTGAATCAGATAGTGGGGCTGTTTCCTGAAGCGAAGTTTAGGGCGATGACGCTGGCCGATAACGACATATCGGATCCCATCGGCGAAGGCCTTGAGGCCTACAAAAAAGTGTTTGAAGAAATACGGCAGGCTATAGAAAAAAATGTTCTGCCAAAGGTGTTATAGGGCGGGTGTTTGGAAGGTTGGATGGTAAGAAGGTTGCCAGGCGAGGAAAAAGTCTAAGGAGAATTATGGTGCTCGTTATAGCATCGGATCATGCCGGTTTTGAAGGCAAAGAGCTCATTAAAAAGGTCCTTGAAGAGAACAAGGTCCCCTATAAAGATTTCGGCCCGGCAACCAATGGCAGAGTGGATTATCCCGAATATGGAGCTTCTGTGGCGGGAGCCGTGAGCAAAGGCGAGGCAGAGAGAGGGATACTTGTTTGTGGTTCCGGAATCGGTATGTCCATCGTGGCGAATAAATTCCCCAGGGTGAGGGCGACTCTGGCTTATGATAAATACACGGCTGAGATGAGCCGCCAGCATAATGATTCAAATGTGCTGGTTGTCGGCGGAAGGACAACAAAGCCGGAAACGATAAAAGAGATAGTGAATATCTGGCTTAAGACAGGTTTTGACGGCGGCAGGCACGCGGATAGGATACTGCAGATAGAGGAACTGGAAAAGAAACTGATGAAGTAAGTCGGATGGTTAGAGGGTCAGATGGTTGGATGCTTAATTTCAACGTCCAACCCTCCAAACATCCAAGCATCCGACCTTCAAACTGAAAGTATCATTACCTAAGGAGCATCTATGTACAGAGGGTATTTTGAGAATTTCCTGCAGAAAGAGGATCAAAAAATCGCGAAGCTCGTGAACGAGGAGTTCAAAAGGCAGGATACTAAGCTTCAGATGATTGCCTCAGAGAACTACACGAGCAAAGCAGTAATGGCCGTGCAGGGCTCGGTACTGACAAATAAGTACGCGGAAGGCTATCCGGAAAAAAGATTCTATCAGGGCTGCGAATTCCTGGATAAAGTTGAAGCGGAAGCTATAAACAGGATAAAAAAAATGTTTGGGGCTGAACACGGGAATGTCCAGCCTCACGCGGGTTCCCAGGCTAATATGGGTATTTACCTTGCCTGCCTCAATCCTGGCGACACTATCATGGGAATGGACCTTGCGGCCGGCGGCCATTTGACACACGGCGCTTCGGTCAGTTTCTCGGGGAAGTTCTTCAAGGCGGTTTCTTACGGCGTCAGCGAGTATACAAATTTGCTGGATTATGAAGCCATCAGGACACTGGCCAAAAAGCACAAGCCAAAACTGCTTATTGCCGGGGCGAGCGCTTATCCGCGCCAGATAGATTTCAAGAAGTTTCACGACATCGCGAGAGAGGTAGGTGCGCTCTTTATGGCGGATATCGCGCACATTGCGGGTCTGATAGTCGGCAAGGTCCACCCGGACCCTGTTCCTTATTGTGATTTTATCGGCGGCACAACTCATAAAACCTTAAGAGGTCCGAGAGGCGGCTTTATCCTTTGCAAAAAAGAATGGATGAAGAAGGTTGATTCGGCCGTATTCCCCGGCATACAGGGCGGGCCGCTTATGCATGTAGTCGCGGCAAAGGCCGTCGCTTTCAAGGAAGCGCTGCAGCCCGAGTTCACGGAGTACCAAAAACAGATTGTAAAGAACGCGAAAGTTATTGCGGATTCACTTTCAAAGAACGGGTACAACCTGGTAACAGGGGGAACCGATAACCACCTCATGCTTGTGGACTTGAGGAATAAACAGCTCACAGGAAGGGAAGCTGCTCTGGCCCTTGATAAGGCAGGGATTACGGCCAACAAGAACAGAATACCCTTTGATCCTCTAGGCGCGGCCGAAACGAGCGGAGTAAGACTGGGCACTCCGGCGCTGACCACGCGCGGCATGAAGGAAGAACAGTGCCTTGAGATAGCTGAGATGATTGCGGATATACTGAACCACCCGTCGAGCCCCAAAGTAACATCAGGGGTCAGGAAAAAAGTTAAAATACTTTGTAACAGGTTCCCGGTGGAGATCTAAATGGCAAAGAAGACTCTGGAAAATATAAGGCCCGGCTGGAACGAATATTTTATGAACATGGCCCAGCTTGTCTCTACCCGGACGACATGCATCAGACGGGGAGTGGGGGCGGTAATAGTCAAAGAAAAGCGTGTTCTTGCAACCGGTTATAACGGCGTGCCCAAGGGAATTGAGCATTGCCTGGTCAGAGGTTGTCTTCGGGAGAAGCTTGGCATCCCTTCAGGACAGAGGCAGGAAATCTGCCGCGGGCTTCACGCGGAACAAAACGCGATTATTCAGGCGGCCAGGTTTGGCATTTCCATAAAGGATTCCGTTATATATTGCACGCACCAGCCTTGCGTTACTTGCGCCAAGATGATAATCAACGCCGGCATAGTAGAGGTTATCTTCGGCGGCGAATATCCCGACAAACTTGCCATTGAAATGCTCAAAGAGGCAAAGATAAAACTTACAAAATACGGCGCGTGCGCCTGACGCCCGGAGCCTCTTCCCGCGGGAAGGCCCGGCTGAGGCAGTATGTTTAGCTACGCGATACTTTTCATAGGTTCACTCCTGCTCTGTATCCTTACAGTGCCCCGTGTCATTAAAAAAGCGATCAAGCTTGACGTTGTTGATAAACCTACCACGCGGAAAGTGCACAGGAAAACAGTGCCTCTCTGGGGAGGGGTCGCAATATTCCTGTCTTTTGCGGTTGTTCTCGGATTATTCTACCTCCTTGGTTCGGACCTTTTCCCGTTCAATCTCTTAAATGGGACGGAATTTTCCGGGTTCAGTTATAGTTTCAGGGCCCGTCTCGGACTTAATTCCGGAGTTTTAGGCCTCAAGCTTGTGGGGCTCCTGTTTGGCGGTTTCGTCGTGATAATAACTGGGATGATAGACGACAAAACCGGGCTTTCCCCCAAAAAAAAGCTCCTGGGCCAGCTGATTGCCGCGCTTATAGTGGTTTCATTCGGAGTCCGCGTTCAGGGTTTTAACATTCCGTTCATGAACCACTATGTCAGCCTGACTTCCGGTCAGGGTTTTGCGGGAGTTGCCCTCTTTGTCTTATCAGCGGCCGCCTCTATGGTTTGGATACTTGCGGTTATTAATTCCATGAATTTCATAGACGGCCTGGACGGGCTTGCCGGCGGTATTTCCCTGATTTCCGCGCTGGCTTTCTTTTCTCTGGCCTGCTTCAAACCTTCGACTTCGCTGGCCGGGGAGAGCATTTCCGCGTTCATTGCGGTAGTCTCGGCCGTGCTTTGCGGCAGCATAATCGGTTTTCTCTTTTTCAATTTCAGGCCTGCAAAAATATTCATGGGAGACGCAGGTTCGATGTTTCTCGGATTTATGCTTGCCTCGCTCTCACTGATAGGCTCTTTCAAAGGAGTCACGGCAATCACGCTTTTTACCCCGGCTCTGATCCTGAGCGTTCCCATTTTCGACATCATTTTCGCGGTAGTTCGCAGAATCAGCAAGGGGGTACCGGTCTCTTTGGCCGACAAATCGCACCTGCACCACAGGCTGCTGGCGGTCGGGCTTTCACCTCTCCAGGTCGTCCTGCTAATCTGGCTGATCGCCGCCTTTTTCAATGTCATTGCTTTCCTGCTTGCCTGACAAGCGCCATTACGGCCCAAAACAGCGCCAAAGTAATCCGTTTCTTGAAAACCTGTGCTGTACATGTTATTATTAAATGTTATGACAGAAACCGTTAAAGCGCTTACCGTTACCGAATTAACCAGAGGGATCAAAAAGGTCCTCTCGGACGAATTTGACGACATTAAAGTCGAAGGCGAGCTCTCAAATGTTCTTCTTCATTCGTCCGGACACCTGTACGCTTCCTTGAAGGACGAGAACTCCGTAATTAAGCTCGTGATGTTCAAAGGCGCGAATCTTAAGCTCAAGTTTAAGCCGGCGGGCGGAATGAATGTCATTGTTCACGGCCGCGTGGATGTCTATGAAAAGAGCGGGCAGTACCAGATAATTGCCGATTACATGGAAGAAGCGGACGGACGCGGAAGCCTTCAAAAAAAGTTTGAGGATCTCCGTGACAAACTGGTCAAGGAAGGGCTGATTGTAAGGAAAAGCGACGGCACGCACCACAGGTCTAACCCGCGGCCTATTCCCGGTTTTCCTGAAAAAATCGGCATAGTGACCTCTCCAACCGGGGCTGCAATACAGGACATGCTCAATATTATAGACCGCAGGTTTTCAAATGTAACCGTGGTTTTAGATCCGGTAAAGGTCCAGGGTGACGGCGCGGCAGAAGAGATAGCGGAAGCCGTGGCGCGGTTGAATTTACTCGGCGGATTTGATGTCCTCATAGTTGGCAGGGGCGGAGGTTCCATAGAGGATCTCTGGGCTTTCAATGAGGAATCTGTGGCGAGGGCAATTTACGCCTCGGAAACGCCGGTTATTTCGGCGGTTGGGCATGAAATAGATTTTACCATCGCTGATTTTGTGGCGGACCTTAGGGCGCCGACCCCATCGGCTGCGGCTGAACTGGTAGTGAAGGATAAGAACGATATTATTGCCGTGCTGGAGGGGGCTTCAGCACGGCTGAATCAGGCTCTCTCCGGAATGGTCGAGCGGTACGGAGAAAAGATTGCCGCTCTGGGTAAGACAGGGCTTTCCTCCGCGCTCAAGAGGACTGTTGAAGTTTACAAAGAAAGGCTGAACAGCCTGAGAAAAAATGCGGTGCTTGTGCGGCCGGGAGAGCGGGTAAACGAATTAAGGCAGGAATTAGACGACCTGGACCAAAGGGCAACAAAGGCTTACGGGCATTTCATGGAACTAAAGCTGGGCGTGCTGGTTCTCGCGAAAAGCAGGCTTGAAGGGCTAAATCCTCTAAAGATACTTGAGAGAGGCTACAGCGTAACCGTAAATAGAAAGACCGGAACGATAATCAGAGATTCTAAAGACTTGAAAAAGGGCGACCCGGTGGAGCTCAGGTTTGCTAAGGGCTCCGCGGGGGCTGAAATAACAGAAACTAAGTAATAGGGGAGGCAATATGCCGGAAGAAATTAAGTTTGAAGACGCTTTGAAAAAACTTGAGAAGATAGTGGAGACGCTGGAGAGCGGAGATGTCGGCCTGGATGAGTCTCTTAAAAAATATGAAGAAGGAGTGAAACTTCTGCGCCTGTGCACCATTAAACTGGAAGAGGCCGAGAAGAAGATAGAGGTTATAACAAAAGACAAAAACGGTAAGGCTATCGGAACTAAGGAATTGGAAAAGAAATAGAAAAAGCCTAAATGGTAATAATGACTCCGGGGAAATAAAACCTGAGCAGTCAAGGATAGAGATGACAATAAAAGAGTACTTGAAGTCGCGGGGGAAGCTGGTGGACGAGGCGCTGGACAAATACCTGCCCGGCGGCAAGTCCTATCCATCAGTTATTCACGAGGCGATGCGCTATTCCGTTTTCGCCGGCGGGAAAAGAGTCCGGCCAATTCTGGCAATCATGACCGCGGAAACCCTGGGTTGTAAAGCGCAGCGCGTGCTCCCGGCCGCCTGTTCACTTGAGTTGATTCACACATATTCGCTCATACACGACGACCTTCCCTGCATGGATGACGATGACTTCCGCAGAGGAAAACCCACAAACCATAAGGTTTTCGGTGAAGCAGTGGCTGTGCTCAGCGGGGACGCACTCCTGACCTTTGCTTTTGAACTTATTGCTAGAAACGCTGATATTAAAGGTGTAAGACCGGGATCCGTAATTGAAGCTTTGCGCGTAATTGCAGCCGCTTCCGGCACGGGGGGCATGGTCGGCGGACAGGTCGTTGATATGCTTTCCGAGAAACAGGAACCAACCCTGCCGGTCCTTCAGTACATACACACGCACAAGACGGGAGCGCTGATACTCGCTCCCATAATGGCGGCGGCTTTGCTTTGCGGAGCGGGTTTGAAGGAGAAGAAAGCCCTGCGTATCTATGGGGAGAATCTGGGCCTTCTATTTCAGATAGTTGACGATATATTGAATGTGACCGGCGACGCCGGGAAACTCGGAAAGAGCGTAGGAAGCGACGCCGCGAGGAAGAAGGTAACCTACCCGGCTCTTTTTGGCATAGAAGACAGCAGGCGCAAAGTCAAAGATTTGAGGGCCATGGCAAAAGAAGCGGCTGCCTGTTTCGGAAAGAGGGCCGCGATGTTGAACGGGCTTGCTGATTATGTGGCAGAGAGGGAATCCTAAATGGCTCTTTTGGATAACATAAAATCGCCGGCGGACCTTCGGAAGCTCGGTATTGAATCGCTGGACGCTCTGTCGGCGGAACTGCGCGAGCGCCTGGTCAGGGTAATTTCACAGACCGGCGGGCACCTTGCTTCAAATCTCGGAGTGACGGAACTGACAGTCGCTCTCCATTATGTTTTTAATACACCTGAAGACAGGATAGTATGGGATGTGGGGCATCAGGCCTATGTCCACAAACTGCTCACCTGCCGGTCGGACAAGTTCCATACAATAAGGCAGTACGGCGGGTTAAGCGGATTCCCCAAAAGGTGCGAGAGCGAGTACGACACATTTGATACAGGGCATTCCGGGACTTCCATCTCCGCGGCGCTCGGAATGGCCTGCGCCAGGGACCTTGACCGGAAGGAATACAAGGTGATAGCGGTTACGGGCGACGCCAGCCTTTCAAACGGGATGTCCTTTGAGGCCATAAACAACGCCGGACACCTCCAAAAAGACCTGATTGTAATACTTAACGACAATGAAATGTCCATCTCGGCCAATGTAGGAGCCCTCGCGAATTACCTTGATAAAATAGGCACTGACGACCGTTACCTTAAGGTTAAAGAAAACATTAAACGGATAATAAAGAAGTCAAAGTTCCTCGGAGTCCCGCTGGTCCGCGTAGGGCGCGTTATAGAAGAGAGCGTAAAAGGCGTAATTTCCAGCGGGATGCTTTTTGAGGAGCTCGGTTTCAGGTATTTCGGCCCCATTGACGGGCATAACATCAAAACTCTGGTAGACACTATGCGCAGCATCAGGAGGTTTAAAGAGCCGGTGCTCCTGCATGTAGTGACCACGAAGGGAAAGGGTTATAAACCTGCGGAAAACGATCCTACTTCTTTTCACGGAACGCCTGCGTTTGAAATAGAGAGCGGCGAAGCCAACTCTACCTCAAAGAGGACTTATACCAAGGCCTTCGGCGATTGTATTGTGGAGCTCGGAAAGACAAACAAGAAACTGGTTGCCATTACCGCGGCCATGTCCTCCGGAACCGGGCTGGAGGGATTCAAGGAAAAGTATCCGGAGAGGTTCTTTGATGTAGGCATAGCCGAAGAACACGCCGTGACTTTTGCCGCCGGCCTGGCCGTTGACGGTTATCTGCCGGTAGTTGCCATGTATTCCTCCTTCCTGCAAAGGGCTTATGACCAGGTGCTTCACGATGTCGCTACCCAGAACCTGCATGTTATCTTTGCGATTGACCGGGCCGGAATAGTAGGCGATGACGGGGAGACGCATCAGGGCGTCTTTGATATTTCCTTCCTGCGGCACATTCCCAATATGACAATTATGGCGCCGGCTGATGAGCCGGAATTTAGGGAGATGCTGGCTCTCGCGGCGGAGATGAAGGGCGCGGTTGCAATCCGTTATCCCAGGGGAGAGGTAGTAACAGAGCGAATAGGGGGAAAGAACCCGGTGAAGGCCGGAAAATCGGCGACAGTAAAGGCCGGTTCGGAAGCCTGCATAATTTCGCTTGGCTCGAAGCTCCGCGAGGTTCTTAAAGCGGCAGACATACTTAAAGCAAAAGGAATAAAAGCGGCGGTAATTAATGCCAGGTTTGTAAAACCCCTGGATACGGCAATGCTAAAAAACGCGGCGAAGCGCTATAAGGCGCTTGTTGTGGTCGAAGAAAACATGCTTGCCGGTGGGTTCGGCAGCGCCATACTGGAATATTATAACGCGGGCGGAATAGCGGCCAATGTGAAACTGCTGGGCCTTCCGGACAAGTTTATTGAACACGGCCCCAGAAGCCTGCTTCTAAAGAAATACGGCATTAGCGGGGAAGGCATTGCGGCTGCCGTTGAGGAAGCGCTCGGACAATGATAAAGAAAGTATTCATAGAAGCAAATCCCGGAAAGAAGCACGTCGCCGGGACGCTTGCAGCGCTTCAAAAGCTTTTCATTAAGAAGAATATTGAGGTTTTCTTCGGGCCAGGGGCCGGATTA